>Ga0210124_1000012_pt1 | contig 147862 bp, 127 predicted proteins | sample Muzzi_PWC_D2_FD_185554 | JGI IMG/M metagenome (GOLD analysis project Ga0210124, IMG submission 185554) | Wetland microbial communities from San Francisco Bay, California, USA, that impact long-term carbon sequestration - Muzzi_PWC_D2 (SPAdes) | ecosystem: Environmental > Aquatic > Marine >...
CAAGTTTCTTCCAGTTCCGCCCCCGCCCCTTCTTGTACAATCCAGGGACCCTGCAGGAAGCGCGACCCGGGGCAAGGACCGGATTCATGCCGGTATTTTGCCCGATGGCCGCCTCGCGGGACCGAACCGGGATCCGCCTGTTCAGGCTGAGCGGTCCTGCCAGCCTTCATCGGCGGCAGGTGGGCGGGGCTCCGCTCGCCGTATGTGTCCATTAGAGACTCGTCTTAGAGATACAATTCGCCTGATCTCGATTGTTTCGATGTCATACCGGCAATACAGGGGAATCCAACCTGCTTGATTCATTGAAATGAAGAAACGCTATATCTATTCCATACTATTCGGTGTCCCCGGCTTCGCCGTTTCCCTGATTACCGCCCTCGCAGCCTTCGGGGCCCTGACCGGTTTCCTCTGGATTTATGTGTATGGGGATAACCCCTGGCCCCGGTCCACAGAAAAGTTACTGCCGACTTTTTTCATCCTCACCTTCCTGGCGCTGTGGATATCTTTCATCTTCGCCGGTTTCATGACCGGGATAAAGCTTGAAAACACCCCGGGTCTGAACAGGAAACATATCCTGATTTCAGCCGGTGCGACAGCGCTGCCCGTTGCCTTGATCATCCTTCATCAGTTCGATGCGGGAAACCTGGGACCGGTGTCCGACAGTACGCTGTGCAGTGACTTCTGCAGCGGGAAGGGCTATTCGGGAAGCGGCATGCCGCCGAAGGACTCGGGAGACAGGACGTGCAGCTGCTTCGGCGACGCTGGCCAGGCAGTCATAACAGTACCCTTGGCTTCTGAGCCGGTTGATTAACGGCTTTATGGTCCGCGGTCAGGACAGGACATCCGGCTTTTCCGGTGTTACCGGCCCTCGTCCGTCAGCAGGTCCGCAAGCGCCTTCTCGATCCCCCGGGTAGCCTGCAGACCGCTGAGATTCTCTTCCTCCCCCGGGTCCTGGCGCAGGTCGAACAGCTGCGGCCCGTTGTGCTCGTGCTGTATCAGTTGCCATTCACCCTTCAGGGCGCTGCCGAGCTTGCCGCTGGATGCCGGGCTCCCCTCCTGCGCCCAGCTCGTCTGCTCGACATACGCGGTCGCGGTCGATTCCGGGCCGGCTGCGGCTTGCCACTGCACGAGCGACGGTGCGGAGGCAAGCAACGGGTTTTCCAACCGGCAGAGTTCGAGGAGCGTGGCCGCCAGCGAGGCATTGCTCACCGGGTATTTCAAACGCACGCCCTCCGGGATATGGCCATCCCAGCGAAGTATCAGCGGTACGTGCAGCTGTTCCTGGTACAGTGAACTTCCGTGCAGCAGCAAACCGTGCTCACCGAAGGATTCACCATGATCCGACGTGAAGGCAATTACGGTATTCTCGAGCAGCCCCCGGGCCTGCAGTTCGTCTGCCAGCTGCCTTATCTGGTCATCGATATAGGCGACCCCGCCATCGTAGGCCGCGATCTCGGCCGCAAGCTGTGCCGCGCTGAGTTCAGGATGCCCCCGCTTCACGCGTGCGTTGATACGGCCGGAGGACCGCGCGGCAGGCGAGAATCTCGATCGGTACGGTTCCGGCGGCAGATAGGGATCATGTACATCCATGTAATTCAGCAGTGCAAAAAAGGGGCCCGGGGAAGCCGCGTCCAGCCACGAGAGGAAGGCACGATTGATGTCCTCCGCATGCCGCCGTGCCGGGATATCCTCGAATCCCATTTTCTGCATGACAAATTTCTCGAACGCGCGGCCGTACATCGTACGCAGCACGGCGTCCTGCAGGTTGTAGAAGAAATCGTCGAAATGGATAAAGCCGCGCCCGAGCCGGTCATGCGTCACCCAGAACACGTTTGCGGAAAAAGCACCGGTGCGGTAGCCGTGCTCCCGCAGGACCTCCGGTAATACCGGCGCGGGATAGGAACGCAGGCCCTGGTGGTTGTACCAGCCGACACCGTGCGTCTTGAAGCTATTGCCGGTCATCAGCGACACATGCGAGGGCAGCGACCAGGGGGATGTTGCGTAGGCTCGCTCGTAGCTGACACCCAGCCGGGCCAGGCTGTCCAGATAAGGCGTGGTAGCGCGCCCATAGCCGAGCCCGCTGACATGGTCTGCACGCAGGGTGTCGGCAACTATCAGGAGTATGTTGGGAGCGCCGGGACGATGCGCCGGCAATGCAGCCACCGCTGCCGACTCCCGGACGTGAACCATGGCCGGGATGACGACCGCCAGCGCCGCCATCACGGCGGCAAGCCACCACACCGTCCTCCGGATAAAGGCAAGCACCGCATCCTGCCGATCCAGCAGCCAGCGCAGCAGTACGACTGACATGCCGAGCGCGAGCATGGCGATCGCAGGCTCGGCCGCCTGATCCTGCAGCAGGGTCATCAACGGCACCAGCAACGTGAGGAATACGAAGGCCAGCAGGATGACCGGCGTCACAAACCGGGGTAACAGGCGCAGGCCGGCAAAGCCGGCCCCGGCTCCCGCCAGACCGAAGACCACGCTGTAAACGCAGGGGGCCACCCACAGGATGTGCACCGAGACGTATTTGCTGTCCAGCCATTGCTGGGCGGACAGCTGCACGATACCTTCAAGCAGCCCGCAGAATATACCAAACCACAGGCCGGCGAGAAGGACAGCTGACTGCCCGTCGGCGCGACGAGTTACCTTGGTCTGGACTGCTGGCGGGATGGGATTATCGTCGGTTCCGGTGACACTCATTCGTTGTGATGCGCCCTGTCTGCCATGACATGGAGAGGCAGTTATACTCCAGCAGTGAAGACATTGGCAAATCAGCAGGCTGTCGCGATACGCCGTTGCCGCACCTGTACGGCGCGCCGCCGCCACCGGTACACACCGGGACAGGCATCGAACGACCCGTTTATCTTTTTCCCCCGGGCAATCAATGACGAATCAGCGCGTCCCTGCCCTCACCGGGAGTGGCGGTCGCAACGGTGGAGGGTCAATTCGGGCAATGGATGACGCGACGGCGGACAGGCCGCCTGCGCCTGGCCGCACTTTGAAGCGGTGACAGACCGCAATCACGCTCGTGCGTCACTGCCCCCTTTAAGCCCCAGTGCGATGAGTCCCGAGGCAAACAGCCAGATTGCGGCCGGAACCGGAACCACGGTCCCGCCGTACTGCAGGTGGTCCACTTCGATGCCGCTTCCGCCGCCTGACATCATCGAGTTGAAGATGTGAACGGCGGAAATACCCTGCGGCTCAACCACGCCGAAGAAGCGATCTTCCGACGTCCCCCCCAGAAAGTCGCTGTCACCGATCCCCGAGGCCACGATGGCACCCAGGGTGAAACCCATGGCATCGAATGCCTCAAAGGTGACTTCATTGCTTATCGCACCGTCGGTCCAGACAATACCGACATGCGTGGGCAGGGATCCAAGCACGCCGGCATCGAAGGTAAAGGTGAAGCCGGTGGCGCCGTTCCCGAACAATGACCGGCCCTGGGTTCCGGAACCGTCGATCATGCCGTCGTCGGCATCGACGGAATCCGTCAGGCCGCCGGGGCCGGTGGGATTGCCGGCAGAGGCGGATACCCCCGGTGTATTCAGCGCGCTGTCCTCAAAGTCCTCCAGATAGAAATAACCGAAACCCGCGCCCGAAAAGGGGCTGTCGGCGAATTCTACATAACTCGATGGCCCGAGAAACACCGGTACGCCGTACGAAAGCGGTATTACCAGGATACCGGCGCACAGCAGCAGGACCTTCAGGCAAGAACGCAGCATTTTCACCCCCCATTCCCCGATGCACTCCGGTCTTGCGTAGCACCGGCTGGTCATTCGTAATCTACAGGCAACAGGCGGCCAAACGGTGTCACAGCGCACAAAACCCGGAAAACCGGCGTATGGCATCCGCTGACAGCGGCTTACGGCGTTACGTATAATCCGCACTCGACAGCCGATCGCGGGGGGTTGAACCAGATCATGAAGGCCGATGAATTGCGCACCGCCCAGGCGCCCCTGAAGGCGCGCTATCGCGAGGATCCCGGTGCGGCGCTCGTTACGCTGCACGCACAGGGGCGCCTCGGTGAAGGCATCAGCTGCAAGATCGAGACGGGCAAGGCGCTGATCGCCGCCGGCCTGCATCCGGCCACCGGAGGAACCGGAATGGCCGCCTGCTCCGGCGACATGCTCCTGGAGGCCCTCGTGGCCTGCGCCGGCGTGACCCTGAACGCCGTTGCCACGGCGCTCGGGATCGAGCTGCGCGACGCCACCCTGCACGCGGAAGGCGACCTCGATTTCCGCGGCACCCTGGGCCTGACCAGGGAGGTCCCCGTCGGCTTCAAGTCCATCCGGCTCCGGGTTGCACTCGATACCGACGCCTCTGAAGAGCAGGTCGACACGCTGCTGCGTCTGACCGAGCGATACTGCGTCGTCTTCCAGACGCTCACGCATCCGCCCGGCCTGTCGATCACCCGGCAAACCGCCACTGCATAAGGTAACCACGCACGCAGTCCATTCCCGGTCCTGTCAGGAATGGATGCACGGGAAAGCAATACCCTCGGGTGCCACTTCCTGCTGCCGGCGGGTGTTGGGGACCGACGGGACTGACCCGTAGCACCCTGCCGGCAGCAGGCGACTAGATCGCCCCGATGAGCTGCGCGTTCAGGTGATAGCGTTTAACCAGACTGATGATCCGCGACGTGCTGGTCTGTGCGGGATCGTAGCCCACGACCAGCAATTGCTGCCGCTCGTCGTTGAAATGTGCGCGTTCCACCCCCGCCGTCTTCAGCAGGGTATGCTCGACGCGCCGCCTGTTCTGCTCATCCAGCAGTTCGTCGACGTGCAGGACGATATCGATCTTCGTGGTGACGGGCTTGTGTTGTGCATTGTTCTGTGCGTTGTTCATCCGGCTCTCCTTGTTCAGGCAGACAACACCCTGAACTTCAGCAATTGGCATGCCAGAAATCTTATCAGCCTGAAACCGCGAAATCCTGCCGTGGGTAACACTTCCGACCACGCCCGTTGTTACCAGTTGGCGACAGATGAGGAGGCATATTTTCCAACAACCTGATACTACTGATGAAACCCTGTCGTCTGCGGGTGACGAACCACGCAGAAAAACGACAGCGTGGAACTGAAGGTCAACGCGGCCATCACCCGGCCTGCAGACGGCACAGCGCCGCAGGGACCACCATTCAGGGCATGGACGGCGTCCGAACACCCGGGGCGTGGTCTGCATCGCTGACCGTTCGCACCCGGATGCCGGTTCGCCGGGAAGCACCGATTTCCGGGCCGGCTATACTGATCCGATGACTGTCCGAAACCAGGGTGGAGCGCTGACGGTTATCCCGTGAACCTCTCTCTCGATCTTCACCCGCTCGACGGAACGCCATCATGACCCGGCTCCTTGCCATCAACGGTTCCTATCGGGAAAACGGCGCCATCGACCAGGCCATTGCGGTTGCCGTTCAGGCAGTGACCGAGGCCGGGGCAAGCATCGAGGTCGTCACGCTGCGCGAGTTTCCCATCGAATTCTGTCTCAACTGCCGTCACTGCACCCAGCAGCCGGGCGAAGCACCCGGCGAGTGTGTACACCAGGATCGCATGCACGAGCTGGTGGAGAAAATCGAGGCGACCGACGGGTTGATTCTCGCCTCACCCACCAACTTCGCTTCGGTCACCGCCCTCTTCAAGCGCTTCATGGAACGGCTGGTGGTGTACGCCTACTGGCCGTGGGGTGCGCACGCACCGAAATTCAGAAAGCAGACACTGGCCAAGCCGGCCCTGCTGATCGCCTCCAGCGCCGCCCCCGGGCCGATGGGGCGATTGTTCTACGCCACCCTGAAGCAGCTGCGGCAGACGGCCCGGACCGTTGGTGCCAGGCCGGTCGGGAGCGTTTTTATCGGGCTGATGTCGCAGCAGGAGCAGCCTGCCCTACCGGACAGGACCCGCCGACGGGTATGCCGCGAGGTCAACAGGCTGTTGCGCGAGCACCGGCCACCTGCCGCATAACAAGGTGTCAGGATTTGATTTTTCTGATATTTTGGAATGTCGCGCCCCGATACGCCTTGGCATCCCGGAGGATCAGTCAAGGTACCCTGTTCTACTGCTCGGTTGATGTGGTTATGACCCGACTGCTTGCCGTCAACGGCTCCTACCTGGAAAACGGTGCAATCGACCAGGCCGTCGAGGTGGCCGCGCAGGCAGCGGAGGCGGCCGGTGCGACGATCGAAGTCGTCACGCTGCGTGAGTTCCCGCTCGAGGCCTGTGCCGATTGCCATCGATGCAGCCGGACGCCGGGCGAAATCCCCGACGATTGCCTGCTCAAGGACCTCATGCGGACGCTGATCGAAAAGGTGAACGTCGCCGACGGCTTCATCCTTGCCTCGCCCACCAATTTCTATACGACAACCGCGGTATTCAAGCGCTTTATGGAACGGGTGGCAGCGTACTCCTGCTGGCGATGGGGCGTACGCAATCCCGGTTTCGGTAAACAGGGGGCTGCCAAGTCGGCCGTCCTGATCGCCTCCAGCGCTGCACCCGGCCTGACGGGTCGGCTGTTTTTCACGACCTTGAATCAACTCAGGCAGGCGGCCAAGTGCATCGGTGCCAGGCCGGCCGGTTCCGTGTTCATCGGGATGACATCGTGGCAGGCGGACCCCGTATTGGAGGATAAGACCCGCGAGCAACTGCGGAGCCTCGTCGAGGCGCTGGCGAGATCGTGCTGAGCGCTTGTCAAGACGGGACGCAACACGGACTGCATCCCGGATACTCTCCCGGCCGCTCATCTGCGCACGTTCGTGCCCCGGCCACGACCGATCCGGGTATACAGCCTGCCGGAATCGCGGATCTGGTGATTCGAAAGGGCTGGTGGATGATTGTTGCCCTGCCGGAAAATCCGGCCACACCGTTATCCCGGCCTAATCCTGCTGTTCCTTGCCGCCCGCCGCCTCCTGCGTCGACGGCGGTACCGGCGCCGTGTGCAGGTACACGTCCTGCTGCGGGAATGGGATGGTGATGCCGGCCTTGCGGAACGCCGCGTCGATGGCGATGTTGAGGTCACTCGTGATGCTGAACTTGCGGTCGATCTGGCGGATGAAACAGCGCAGCTCGAACTGCAGCGCACTGTCGCCGAACGCGACGAAAAACGCCGTTGGGGGCGTTACGCCCGGCTGATTTTTCATCACGCCCGGGTGCTCGCCGGCCACGGCGAGCAGGATTTCCATGACCTGCTTCACGTCCGAACCGTAGGCCACGCCGACCGACACGATGATACGGCCCCAGGGATCGTTCAGCATCAGGTTGGAGACCTTGTTCGAGATCAGCTCTGAATTCGGCACGATCACGTCGGCACGGTCGAAGGTCTCGATCTGCGTCGAGCGTATGCTTATCTTGCGCACGAAGCCCTGCGTATCGCCGACCACCACCCAGTCGCCGGTACGTACCGGCCGTTCGAACAGCAAGATCAGACCCGATACGAAGTTGTTGACCACGTTCTGCAGGCCGAAACCGATACCGACCGAAAGGGCACCGGCGACCAGCGCGAGGTGGGCAAAGTTGATCCCCGCGACGCCCAGTGCGATCAGCAGCGTGATCAGCACACCAGCATAGCCACTGATGGTGGTGATGGCCTCGCGCCCGCCGCGATCGAGCCGCGAGCGCCTGACCAGGTCGGGTACCACCTTGTAGCGCAACCAGCGTGACAGGCTCATGCCGATCGCCAGCACGGCGATGGCACCTACCAGCTTGGCCGGCGCAATGCGCAGTGAACCGATCTCGAAGCCGCCGGTGACCTGGTCGAGCACCAGCCCGATGCCCTGGTCGGACAGGCCCCAGATCCACAGCGCCCACAACAGGAAGGCCGCCCACACCACCAGGGCGCTGGCGAGGCGAAACCAGATCAGCCCCGGCACCTTTTCCCCCGCCGTCAGCCCGACCCAGTTGCGGAAGCCGCGCTGCCAGGCGTAGGTCCCCTCATCGAGCCCGTCGTACAGGTGCGTGAGCAGCAGGCTGGCCTCCTTGGCGGCCAGCAGGCCGGCCGCCGTGCCGCCCAGGCCGATCAGCAGGTAGAACGACAGGTTGCGGTAGCCGGCCGTTTCGGCGAGTGCGATCACCACGGCCGCCACCACCAGCAGGATGCGCATTCCCCGGGTGCCCGCCAGCCCCGGCACGCGCCTGAGGATCAGCGCCGACCAGGCAAGCCCCACCACCAGCAGCCAGACCGACGCGGTGCGCAGCACCAGGTAGTGGGGAGCCGGAAGACCGATCACGGCATTGGCCGACAGCAGCAGGCCGCCCATCAGCAGCAGCGCCGCCAGGATACGCACCCAGCGTCCCAGCAGCTTCGCGTCGTTGGGCGCCAGCCCCTTGGCCATGCGACCGGCCAACCAGGTATCGATGATGATGCCCGCCACCAGCCAGACGACGACCGCGAGTGCCACGCTGGCGATCAGCGCCGGCGGCCACTCCGGCAACAGGGTACTCAGCAGCAGGAACACGGCGCCCGCCGGCAGGAGCCCGGGAAGCACGTCGATGACGCTGCGCATCTGGACCGACTGCATGGAGCGCGTCTGCCAGTAGTGCCGTAATCCCAGCCCGGCGAACAACAGCACGACCAGCAGGGTCCCCGTGCCGATACGCTGCTGCAGCGAGAGACGGTCCCAGCCACTGCCCGCCGACAGCAGCCCGGTCACCAGCCGCGACCAGGCGACCGGATCGGTGATGGCGGCCGGCGCCACTTCCCAGGTGGCCCGCTCGCGCGTCAGCAGGTGCGTGGTGAGCGCCGCCTTTTCGATTGCCAGTACGCTGTCGAACAGTTCCTTGCCGAGTTGTGCGATCTGCTCGCAATCGGCGCGCTGGCGGTTGGCCTGTTGCAGCTGCTTGTCCAGGTCGCGGCGCGAGGCCGCCACCTCGGGCGTCACGTCGGCGCCGGGTTCGCCCAGCGCGGTAAGGCGCCCGGTCAGCGCATCGATCGTGGTCTGTACCTGGGTGACGCAGGCGCGCGCGTCGGTGCGTATCGGCTGGATGGTTTCCTTGAACTCGTCCAGCTTGCGCTGTACCTGTGTCGACGCGCCCCGCGCGTCGAGCTGCTTCTGGATATCGCCGAGCCCGCTGCGCGCCTGATCGATCCAGGCATCGCGCTGGCTGACCTGGCCCTCCAGCGCGAACACGACCTGCGACAGGCAGGCCAATACCAGGCAGAACGCTAACCGCCACTTCGACATGTCAGATCACCTCATCCTCGGGCAGGGCCGGCGCCAGCGTCTCCTGCAGCGCCTCCACCTGCTCCGCCACGGCCGCGTTGCTCTCGAAGCGTGCGAGGTGGAACAGGGCCTCGCCCTCGTGCACCAGCGGCAGGTGGGTATGCGCGATCAGGATCCCGCTGAACGGTGCCACCACCCTGCAATCCATCCCGACCAGCGGCGCGGCGATGACGCCCAGGGTATCCCCCTTGCGCACCCGCGCCCCCAGCGAGATCTGCAGACGCAGCACCCCGCTCTCCGGGGCGCGCACCCAGGACGAGCTGCGGGCCATCACCGGCCTGGAGCCATGACCGCCCTGGCGTGACGCGGGCAACATATCCAGCGCGCGCATGACCTGCAATACGCCGCGCAGGCCAGCGCGTATCGACACCTCGCCGAAGCGCAGCGCCTCTCCACCCTCGTAGAGCAGCATCGGGATGCCCGACTCCATTGCCGCCTCGCGCAGCGAACCGTCGCGCAGATCGGAATTGAGCAGCACCGGCACGCCGAACGCCTCGGCGAGTTTCAGGGTCGCCGGATCGTCGAGATTGGCGCGCACCTGCGGCAGATTCTCGCGGTACACCGCACCGGTATGCAGATCGATGCCGTGCGTGCAGTTGGCCACGATCTCGCGCATGAACAGGTCGGCGATGCGCCCGGCCAGCGAACCGCGGCGGCTGCCGGGGAAACTGCGGTTCAGGTCACGCCGGTCCGGCAGGTAGCGCGAGCGATGTAGCAGGCCGTGCACGTTGACCACCGGCACGGCGATCAGGGTGCCGCGCAGCCGCCTCAGCGCCGAATGACGCAGCAGGCGGCGAATGATCTCCACGCCGTTCAGCTCGTCCCCGTGGATGGCGGCGCTGACGAACAGGCGCGGCCCGCCCCGGTGGCCGTTGACCGCCTCGACCGGCATGGTCAGGTTGTCGTAGGTATAGAGCCGCCCGATCGGCAGGTTGACGGTGATGCACGACCCGGGCGCCACGCGGGTACCGCCGATGACGATGTCATTGCCGCGTTCAGCCCTTGCCACGGGTGCGGGTCCGGTCGCGGCGGGCGTTTTTCTCGATGAACTGGACGATCAGGTTGGCCACGTCCTTGCCGGTCGCGCGTTCTATGCCCTCCAGGCCGGGGGAGGAGTTCACCTCCATGACGACCGCGCCGTGGTTGGAACGCAGCAGGTCGACGCCGGCCACGTTCAACCCCATCTTGCGCGCGGCGCGCACCGCCGTGGAGCGCTCCTCCGGACTGAGCCGGATGACCGTCGCGCTGCCGCCGCGGTGCAGGTTGGAGCGGAACTCGCCTTCCTTCGCCGTACGTTTCATGGCGGCCACCACCTTCTCGCCGACCACGAAGGCACGGATGTCCGTACCGCCGGCCTCCCTGATGAACTCCTGCACGAGGAAGTTGGCGTCGAGTTCACGAAACGCGTCGATGAGGCTCTCGGCCGCCTTGTGCGTCTCGGCCAGCACCACGCCCTTGCCCTGGGTACCTTCCAGCAGTTTGACCACCAGTGGCGCACCCCCGACCAGCTTGATCAGGTCCTGGGTGTCGTCCGGTGAATTTGCGAAGCCGGTCAGCGGCAGGCCGATACCGTCGCGTGACAGTATCTGCAACGAGCGCAGCTTGTCACGCGAGCGCGTGATCGCCACCGACTCGTTGAGCGGCCAGGTACCCATGATCTCGAACTGGCGCAGCACCGCCGCACCGTAGAAGGTGATGGAGGCGCCGATGCGCGGGATCACGGCATCGAAGTCATCCACCTTCTCGCCCTTGTAGTGGATACTCGGACGCAGCGACGCGATGTCCATGTAGCACTTCAAGGTGTCGAACACCTTGACCTCATGGTTGCGCTGCCGCGCCGCCTCGATCAGGCGACGGGTGGAATAGAGCTGTGTGTTGCGGGACAGGATGGCTATCTTCAATCGTCTTCTCCGGTGATGTCAGGGTCCGTCGGGCGCGGCCGACCGACCCGGTAGGACGTCGCCGCATCGATCAGGAAACGCCCGGTCATGGCGGTACGCCCCAACAACATGCGGAAACGCATGGTATCGCGGTTGGTCAGTGTCAGTTCGATCGGCCACTGTGCCGCGCCGATCCGGACGCGTGTTCCGATAACGTAGCGCTGTTCGCAGTGACCGCCGGAATCGGTTACCTCGCGCCGGTCCAGCAGCGGCGCCTCGCATTCGATGACCACGTCTTCCCGTCCCTGCAGGGGATGGATACCGAAACGCACGCAGGGTCTGGCGCCGCACTCGAACTGCTCGACATAAAACGCGTGCAGGGCCGAGGTGCGCGCACCGGTATCGATCTTGGCCTTGATGCGCTCGATACCCAGATCCGGCAGGCCGACCCACTCGCGCCAGCCCAGGATGAGCGTTGGCGTATCGACGGATTTCACGTGGGCTCGCGGAAAACTTTCGCTGCGCGCGGCATGGCCGTTTCAGAACCAGTCCCGGGTGCGGAAATAGAACCACAGCCCGGCGCCCATCGCCAGCAGCAGCACGACCACGACCGCGAAACCCTGCGGGCTTTCCGCCCCCGGGATGCCGCCGACATTGATCCCGAGCAAACCGGTGGCAAACGACAACGGCAGGAAGATCGCCGCCACCACCGACAGCAGGAACATGCGCTGGTTGGTCTGCTCGGCCATCTGGCTGGCCAGCGACTCCTGCGCCACCGCCGCACGTTCGCGGGCGGCGTCGAGATCCTCGACGATGCGTGTCAGCCGGTCGGAGTGCTCGCGCAGCTGGAGGCGGTGCGCCTCGCCAAGCAGTGGTGCATGCTCCGCGGCCAGCCGGTTCAGGGCCTCGCGCTGCGGGGCCAGGAAGCGGCGCAGTGCGATCGCCTGCCGGCGTATCTCGGCCAGTTGCGCACGCTGGCGCGGGATCGTGACCGACTGGCTGGGCGTCTCGAGATCGTCGATATGCCCGTAGATCACCTCGACCACGCGTTCGATGCGGTCCAGCAGGCCTTCCACGAGCATCGTCAGGAGTTCGCTGCTGGAACGCGGCCCCTTGCCGGCTGCCAGCGCCGCGCGCAGGTCGTCGACGGACATCAGGCGTCGCTGGCGCAGGGAGATAACACGCCGCTCGTCCAGCCACAGGCGCGCGCTGACCATGTCGTCAGGCTCGGCGCCCGGATTAAGGTTGACGGCACGCAGGAACACCATCAGGCCACCGTCGGCCGACACGACGCGCGGTCGGGTCTCCGTTTGCTTGAGGGCCTCGACGGTCAGCTCGGACAGGCCGCTGTGTACATACAGCCAGTCCTGCACCATCGGGTTCGAATAATCGAAGTGCAGCCACAGCCAGTTGTCCCGGTCGGTCTGAAAGGCATTCGCCTCACTCCAGTCGACCTGGCGCCCCCCGCCCTTGCCGTCCAGTATCCAGGCGCAGATTAATCCGTTGCTTTCGTTCATCCAGACGTGATCCCGAGGCTTGCCGGGGGATTGTAACGACAATCCTGCCGGAAAACAGCCGGGCCCGGGTGCGTAGGACGGAAACCCCCGCCACCACCGGCGTTGCGGGGTTTCAGTCCATGACCGTCGCGCGGGGGGATGAGGGGTCCGAGTCAACCGGGCAATGGTCACGGAACCACGCCTGGGGGCACGGGAAGAAAACGGGTTATTCTATGCGTTTCTGCAGCTTTCCGTGGCTAACTGTGAACTTGTCCGCCCCCTCAGTGCCTGCCCGGTGCCAGCGCGACGCCACGACGCTCGTGCAGGATGTAGGCCTGCAACGCGACCATGTCGGCCGAATCCAGCGGCAATGGATCGCCTTCCAGCGGATTCATGATGCACCAGTTGATCATCTCGCCGAGCACCGCCACCCTGCCCAGCTGCTGCTGGAACTTGGGATAGGTCTCCGGGTGCGTGTTGGCTGCATTCGGGTGGCACTGGTCGCAGGACACGGTGTTGTCGTTCCCGAGCCCGCCGTGAAAGAGCTTTTCGCCCCTGTCGACCGTCACCATGTACTCGGCCTGCCAGCGATCCAGGTCGGCCTGGCTGAAGGTATCCGCCTGTCCCGGCGCGGCAAACAGCATGCCCAGGACCAGCACAGCCGGTAAGTGTATCGTTATGTGTTCCATGGCTATCCTCCCGGGCCTAGTAGTGTGTCTGCGGTGGTATGCGGCTGGCCACTGCCTGGTATGCCTTATCCACCGGCTTGCCCGCCCTTTCGTCGAAGGCCACCAGCCGGTTTGCGTTGTCCGGCAGGACGTAGTTCATGTCGACGTGCCCGGTGTGCAGGTTGATGAACTGCCAGCCGGTCGCATCGCGCTCGAAGAACGGGTTGGCCCGGTTCATCTCCACCGTCAGCTTGGGCAGGTAGGTCTCGACCTGCGTGTAGGTGGACGGATACGGCCACGGCCAGGCGGTCGCCATCGCGGAATGGAAGCTGATGTTGCCGATCTGATTGTACTGGATCTGGTGTACGTGGCCGTAGATCACCGTCACCTTGTCGAACGGCTTGAGCAGCGCCTGTACCTGCTCGGCGTCGTCGGTCCAGAAGTTCCAGCCCTTGTGTATCTTCTGGATCGGCGAATGCGAGAACACCACCAGCGGGGTGTCCTTGCCGATCCCGGCGAGATCCTTCCTCAGCCATTCGCGCTGGGCGTCACCGACCATGAACGGCGAACCTTGCGGGTTGTCCAGGCGCGCCATCTGGTGCATGCGCTCAGCGGCAGTCGGCCACTTGTTGTTGGTCCAGTCATCGTAGGTGAGGATGCTGTTCAGCACCACGAAGTGCACGCCCTTGTGATCGAAACTGTAATGGTCAGGCCCGAGCTGCTTCTTCCAGTAGTCGCCGAGGTCCAGGTAGTAGTCGTGCTCGCCCATCACGTAGTGCACCTCGCCCTTGAGCCCGGCGAGGATCTCCAGGCCGTGGTCGATCTCCTCGGTCTTGCCGAGCTGGGCGATGTCGCCGCCGTAGAAGATGAAATCCGGACGCGGCTCGAGCAGGTTGGCCTCGGCCACCGCGCGGATCAGCCCGCGGTCCCAGTTGCGCACGAACGCCTTGCCCTTGATATGGGTGATATGCGAATCGGAGAGATAGGCGAATGTGAAGTTCTCGCCGGCGGCCTTGCCCCAGGCGATCTCCACCAGCGACAGCGGCAGGCTGCCGGCCGCCAGCAGCGCGCCGCCACGTTTCAGGAAATCACGTCGGTTGATTGTCTTGCTCATGTCATCCTCCTCATTTGCCCGCCTGGTCGGCATACTCGGGGCTGGTCAGCGCCTTGAGGAACGCCACCAGGTCCTGCTTTTCCGGGTCGGTCAGCTTGAGCGGACGGATTCCGCCGCTCAGGAAACCGGACAGCGGATCGGTCTCCTTCAGGCGCCCGCCGTTGTTGTAGAAGTCCACCACCTCTTCCAGGGTCTTCAGGCTGCCGTCATGCATGTACGGCTCGGTGACCGCGATGTTGCGCAGGGTCGGCGTCTTGAACGCACCTACCTGGGTGATGTTCTCGGTGACGGCGAACCGTCCCAGCTCCGACATGTTGGCCCTGGTCAGCACGGTGACGTCCACCTTCGCACCGGCCGCCTTTTCCCTGGCGAAGGTCTCCGCGGTCTGCGCCTCCTTGCCCTGGATTGCCTTGAAGCCGACACCGATGTTGTGGAAACGGTTGTCGGTGAACAGCGCCTGGGTCTGTTCGATGATGTGACAGGACACGCAGCGGCCCTTGCCGGTGTAGATCTCCAGGCCGCGCACCTGGGCATCCGTCATGGCCTCGTCATCACCGCCGAAGTAATAACGGTCGAAGGGTGAATCGCCGGTCACAATCGTACGCTCGAAACTGGCGATGGCCTGCGCGACCTGGTCGATGCCGATATTCGCTGCCTCGACGCCGAACACCGCCTTGAACGCCTTGCCGTACTCCGGATCCTCCTTGATGATGTCCACGAGCATGTCGTGATTGGCCAGACCGCCCTCGACGGGATTGATGAAAGGCTGCTTGGACTGGCCCTCCAGGTCCGGTTCACGCCCGTCCCAGAACAGCGTCTTCATGTAGGCGGCATTGATGACGGTGGGGGCATTGCGTGTACCGGTGAGGCTGTTGAATCCCTTCGACACCGGCAGGTGGTCTGTGAAGCCCTTGGCCTGGTCGTGGCAGGTCGAGCAGCTGACCTTGCCGTCGGCGCTCAGCCGGGCATCGTGGAACAGCTTGTCACCGAGTGCGATCTTGGCCTCGGTCTGCGGGTTGTCTTCGGGTACCGGCACGGGCGGCAGCCCGAGCGGCTGGGCCACGACCGCGGAACCCGCGGCGGCCAGCACGAGTGTTGATAGCCAAACAGATGTGCGTTGCATCGCCTGCCCCTCCTTTTCCATGCTTGTCTGTAATGCAATGAGTAATCGGTAACGCGGCCGGACGGTGCTCCGTTCACGGCTTGTGTGAACATATCCAATCGATCTTCCCGATGGTCCATTCCGCGCCCGCGGTGTACACACGGCGTTCACCGAACATGTCGGTTGCAGCACGCCGCCTTGCCGGAACGACATACATCATACAGGGCCATGAAGTACCGGAGTTGCCTGATTGACATGTTTCCCCTCTTTCATCCCGAAACTAGGCCGGAACGACAGCCGGCACAATTTGTATATCGCTATCCCGGCGATAGCACCGGTCAATCGCCACCGGAGTGCTGATCGTGCCCCTGTGGGTGCTGTCCAGGCACCCCGCCAGGCGCCTACAGCCTACTTGCGGACCTTTGTTTTATCCAATTGATTGTTATAAATTGATCGATTGATGCTCACTATTGAATAGAGGAGCGCGCGGCATGACCCTCACCGAACTGAGATACATAGTGGCCGTGGCACGCGAGCGCCATTTCGGACGCGCCGCCAGGACCTGCTTCGTCAGCCAGCCGACGCTGAGCATCGCCATCAAGAAACTGGAGGAAGAGCTGGGCGTGCAGCTGTTCGAGCGCCAGGCCAGCGAGATTTCCGTGACGCCGGTCGGCGAGCGGATCATCGCGCAGGCCCAGCGCACGCTGGAGGCGGCCGAGGGCGTACGTCAGGCCGCCCAGCAGGGCAAGGACCAGCTGTCCGGTTCGCTCAGGGTCGGCGCCATCTACACCATCGGACCGTACCTGTTTCCGGACCTGATCCCGCGGCTGCGAAAACTCGCACCCGGCATGCCGCTGATCATAGAGGAAAACTACACCGCCACACTGGCCGAGAAGCTGAAGCAGGGCGATTTGGACGTGGTCATCCTGGCCCTGCCGTTCAGGGACCAGGGGCTGGTCACACTGCCGCTGTACGAAGAGCCGTTCGTGGTGCTGATGCCGGCCGCCCATCCCCTGACGCAGCGCAAGACCATCCGCTCCGCACTGCTCGAAAACGAGAACGTCCTGCTGCTCGGCGCGGGTCACTGCTTCCGCGACCAGGTACTGGAGGCGTGTCCGGCCTGCATCCCAAAACCCGGCCTGGAAGGCGGACTGGCGAGCAGCGTGGTCGGCAGTTCGCTGGAGACCATCCGCCACATGGTGGTGTCCGGCCTGGGCATCACCGTGCTGCCGTGCACCGCCGCGGGCGCCGACCGCTATACACAGCGCCTGCTCGCGATCCGGCGCTTCACCAGCCCGGTGCCGAGCCGCACCGTGGCACTGGCCTGGCGTGTCTCCTTTCCGCGCACGAAGGTCATCGACGTGATCGAAGCGGCGGTGGCGGCCTGCAACCTGAGCTGCGTCAAGACGGCGCGCGGCAAGCGCCGCGGTCTCTGAGCGGACATTCCCCGCCAGATGCGGCAACGGTATGCCAGACACCTTCCGCGGCACGCGTACATCCCCGTACATCGCAAGGCGCGCACCGTGCAGCACGGTACGCAATGTACGTGCAGGCAGTGCAACGCCGCAGGCGTGCCTCTCGGGCGCCACCCCTCAGGCCGCCGCCGCATGCCGCGCACGGATGTCCGCGCGGACTGCGCGCCCGTGTTTCATCGTCACCAGCTCCTCGGCGCTGGTGGGGTGGATCGCCACGGTCGCGTCGAAATCGGCCTTGGTCGCACCCATCCGCAGCGCCACCGCGAAACCCTGCAGCATCTCGTCGGCACCCGCGCCGACGATGTGACAGCCTACGACATGCTCGCGTTCCCCGGTGCAGATCAGCTTCATGGCGGTCGTGACCGGCCGGTCGCCCAGCGCGGCCAGCATCGGCGTGAACGCCGTCTCGTACACGGTGACATCGTTGCCATGCCGCTCCCAGGCCTGCGGTTCGGTCAGCCCGACCGAGGCGACCGGCGGATGCGCGAACACCACGGTCGGCACCTGTGCGTAATCCATGCGGCATTGTGCATCGGCGCCGAACAGGCGCGTCGCGAGCCGGCGTCCGGCCGCGACCGCGACCGGGGTCAACGGCACCCGGCCGGTGACGTCGCCAATGGCGTAGATGCCCGGCACGCGGGTGCGGTCGAGGTCATCGACCGGGACGACGCCGTTGCGCTGCACCTCGATGCCGGCCGCCTCCAGCGCCAGCCCGCCGGTACCGGCGCGGCGGCCCACCGCCCAGATGACCGTGTCATAGCCATCCAGCCGCGCGCCGCCGGTCGCCGTCACGGCGATGCCGCGCCGGTCCCGGAACAGGCCGCCGACCTCGAAGCCGGTATGCAGGTCGATGCCGTCGGCCGTCATCTGCGCCGTCAGACGCTCGCTGATCATCGGATCGAACACCGCCAGCGGCCGTCGCTCCAGTGTCAACAGCGACACTTCCGCACCCAGCGCATGCAGCAGACCGGCCAGCTCCACGCCGATGTAGCCGCCGCCAATCACGGCGACGCGCCCGGGCCGCCGCTGCAGGGCGAAAAAGCCGTCCGAGGTGATACCGAGTCCGGCACCCGGCACATCCGGCACGATCGGAACACCGCCGGTGGCGATGACGATATGCGCCGCCGTGTAGTGCACGCCATCGACCGATACGGTATTCGCATCGACGAATCCGGCATGGCCCGCGATGCGTTCGATGCGCCGGTCCATTACGTAGCCGTCCCAGTAGCGGTTGATGCGTCCCACGTAGGCATCGCGCCGTGCCACGAGTTCCGGCCAGTCCAGGCAGGCTTTCCCCGCCGCGATACCGTAGTCACCGGCATGGCGCACCGACGCCATCGCCTGGGCTGCATTCCACATGACCTTCTTGGGTACGCAGCCGGCATTGACACAGGTGCCACCCAGCTTTGCCCGTTCGACCAGGGCCACCCGGCCGCCCAGGCTTGCGGCCCGTTCGGCCACGGCCAGGCCGGCGCTGCCGCCGCCGATCGCGATCAGATTGTAATGCGTGTTCATGTCCATATACCCGGTCCGCGAACCGTTACGCCGCGCTGGCCCGGGCATCGCGCGCCGCGAGCCAGGCCACCAGCGCCTCGGAATCGCCGACCCGTTCGCCGTTGATGAACACCTGCGGCACGGCATCACTGCCGCTGGCTGCACGCAGGGCGCGCATCGACACCGAGCCGCCGACCGGTACGTCTTCGTAGCCGATGCCGTGCTGCGCCAGCAGGGCCTTGGCGCGGGCACAGTACGGACAGCCCGGCTTGCTGAACAGGAGCACGTCCAGCGGGAGCTCGGCACGCGGATTGATATAGTCGAGCATGGTGTCGGCATCGGACACCTCAAAGGGATCGCCCGGCACGCGCGGCTCGACGAACATCTTCTCGATCACGCCGTCCCTGACCAGCATCGAATAGCGCCAGGACCGCATGCCGAAACCGAGTTCGCGTTTGTCGACCAGCATGCCCATCGCCGCGGTGAACTCGCCATTGCCATCGGGAATGAAGGTGATGTTGTCGGCATTCTGGTCCCTGGCCCACTGGTTCATGACAAAGGCATCGTTGACCGACATACAGACGATCTCGTCGACGCCGTTGGCCTGCAGTACACCGGCCAGTTCGTTGTAGCGCGGCACATGCGCCGATGAACAGGTCGGGGTGAAGGCGCCGGGCAGGGAGAAAACCAACACGGTCCTGTCTGAAAAGAGCGTGTTGCTGGCCATGTCGACCCACTCGCCGTCGCGGCGGGTGCGGAAAGTGACTTCGGGTACGCGCTGACCTTCGTGTAGCAGTTTCATGTCCATCTCCTTGCTGAGTCTCGCGGCCGGGGCACATTGCCCCGGCCTGTCAACAAGGCTACGGGCCGGCACAGGATTTGTTAAATCTTAATGATCTATAGTGTTGATAGCCTATTCCTATCGAATGCCGCAAGGGCTACCTGCGACTGTCGATCTCGTAGAACAGGTCGGCGGAGGAACTCAGCGCCGCCGTTTCGCCCACCAGCTTCCAGTGACTGGTCAGGGCGTAACGCAGCCGCAGCGTCGCCACCGGGTCGAACAGACCGATACCGTAGCTCACGAACAGTTCCGGTGTCAGGTACTTGCCGACCAGCAGCGCGGCCTGGTTCACATCGGCACCCGGCTCGCGCCCGATGGATACCTCGTCGAGCCCGAGCTCATCGCCGAGCCGTTTGCCGATCGACTCGCCGCCATTCAGCCCCAGCATCAGCGCCGCCGTCTGCAGCGCGGAGCGCTGGCTGTCCGACGTGCCACTCTCGAGCGGCCGCCCCAGCACCAGCCAGGACAGCTGCGCGGACTGGGGCATCGTCGGCTCGGAGAAAACCGTGAACTTCGGTGCACGCAGCGGCCCGCGCGCCTTCACCCCGACCAGTACATCGGTGGCGGGCCTGCGCACGGCCTCGATGTCCACCCCCGGTTCCGTCACCGCGCCTCCCGCGAACAGCAGACGGCCGGTCCGGATGGTCAGCTGCTGCCCGTAGGCCTCGTAGTGCCCGTCCTCGATGGACAGCTCACCGCTGGCACTGACCGGCCGGCCGGGCTCATCGGTCAGCAGCACATCGCCGTGCAGCTTACCCGTGAGTCCGAGGCCGTCGATGTCGACCACATCACCCAGCACGACACGTACCCGGGCATGCAAGGGGTAGCGCGGCGCTGCACCGCTCTCCCCGTCTGCGGCAACGATCACCTGATCGGGCGAGACGCTGACGGCGGTCGGCGGCGGCCGCTTCGGTCGTAACTGTGCGCTCGGAATATCGATGCGTCCGCTGACGTCGGCCCGGTCCGCATCCACGGTCAGCTGCAGGTCGGGCGAGGCGAACAGCTTCGCTTCCGGCGTGTTCATGACCTGGAACTTCGTACCGCGCAGGGCGAGGGACACGCGACGCGCGACGGGGTCGGCAAAGCCGTCGCCCTGCAGTGTTCCGCCGCCGGAGCGGGCCGAGATGTCGACCCGGACATCACCGGCCGGCTGGCCGGCCAGCTCCACGCGCACAGCCTCGAGACGCAGGCCGGGCGTCACCAGCCGCGCCGCACCCTCGCTCAACGCCAGACGGCCCTGCAGGCGCGGGGCAGCCGGCGTGCCGTCGATCTGCATCCGCCCGTCGATCCGCCCGTGCAGATCCGCCACCTCGGGAATCCATTCCGCTGCCGGGCCGATATCCGGCCAGTCCAGCGTCAACTCACCCTGCAGGCGAGCGCGCATCCAGTCACCGCCGGCGGGTATCGACAGCCCGGCACGCCCCTGCACACCGCCCGGTCCGCCCGCGAAAGGCAGCCCGAGCGAGAGCGACGCGCGCTCGCGCTCCAGCGTGAACGCCGCCTGACCGGGGGCGAAGGAAACCCGCTGCGGTGCCTCCCCGGCCTCCGGCTGCAGCGTCAGCTGCAGCGGCGTACTTTGAAGCTGCAGGGCAACCCGCGTGGCCCGGCCGGCCTCCCGGCCGAACTCGCCCTGCCCGTCCAGATCGCCCTGCAGGCTGACAGACTCGGGGAACAACGCGGAGAAATATGCCAGCGGCAACGCCTGGAGCGTGACCGCGCCGCGAAAGTCGTCTAGCGAACCGGCAAACCGGAGACAAACACGGGCCGCGTCGCTGGTCCAGCAATGCTCCGGTAACTGCAGACCGGTCTGCGCCAGTTCGCCGGACACCGGCTGCGCCAGTCGCCAGGGCGCCAGCGGCGGCTTGGCCAGGCTGGCATCATGCAGTTTGAACCGCCAGGCTGTACCGTCCCAGCGACCGCTGACGTCGACATCGGCATTCCCCTGATCGGTCTCGGCCAGCAGGTGGGCGCGGTGACGGTCGGTCGTGCCCGCCCCCTCCACAACCACGCGCTGCACAGGAACGCCGGCGAGTTGCGCATCGCCGAGCGTCGCCTTGAGCCGCGAGGTCTGGCCGGCAGCCAGCTTGACCGCGCCATCGATATCCAGTGCGCCGAGACGATAGGCACGCCACGCAATTCCGGCTCCCGTGGCACGCACCTCAAGCGCCGCCTCCGGCAACCTGCCCCTGAGAGTCCCGCTGCCGCGGAGGCGGCCCGAGGCCTGGGGCACGAGATCGCCCAGGCGCGGCGCGTCCACGCGCCACGCGAGGTCGAAGACGTCGCCGATCTGCCCATTGGCCTCGATACGCGAGCCGCCGCCGGACAGGCGCGCCCGTGTAACCTGCCAGTTGCCCGGCGTGCTGGCGCTGCGTGCACGCAGCGCCAGCTGACCCGTCAGCCGGTCCGCCCAGTGCAGATCGCCTTCCGCCTCGAGCCGGTAGGCATCCGGCGTGCCTGACAGGGTCAGTCGCCCCTGCCGGCTGGCGTATTCCGGCGTTCCCGTCAACGGCCAGGCCAGCGCCTGCCAGTGCGCCTGAAAATCGAACGCCGGCGCGGCACCGAAGCCGATGCGGCCCTGGCCGTCCAGCCGGGTCGGCCCCCCGGCCGCGGTCAGCTGCAGCGTTTCGAACTGCAGCACGTCCGGCTGCAGGGTGCCGTCGAGTACCAGCTGCAGGGCGCCGGTCACGGGGTCCTGCACCGCCAGCGCGCCCTTCAGGCTGAGCGCATCGGGGGCACCGCGGGCACCGACCGTGCCGGCCAGGCGCATGTCGGGCCAGGCTGCATGGATCGCCGCCAGATCGCTGTCCTGCAGGGTGAGGGCCGCATCGACACGCAGCGCGGCCAGCGGCTCGGTCAGCGTGAGATCGAGCCGCATGGCATAGGGCGGCGCCACCGTCTGTTCGACACGCAGGGTGTGCAGGTCGCCGGAAAGACCGGCCTGCGCCGTGAGCGGCGCATAGCCGGGCGGCACGGCCTGCCAGCGAACGCTGCCGGTCAGCGGATAGCCGGCCTGAGTCTGCAGTGTCAGTGCGCCGTCCGCCGTAAACGCGGCCTGCCGGACGGCCAGCCGGCTGATCGCCAGCACGCTGCCCCGGTAACGGCCGGCCAGCGTTAGGCTGTCGAGGGACAGGGGATCCGCCGCGGGCGCGGCGATCACCACCAGGTCGTGGACGGACAGGTCTTCCACCTCGAGGGCGATCGGCAGGCTGATCCGGGCAGGCAGCGCCAGCGGCGCACCGTCGCCGGCGCTGCGCTGCTCGTAGCGCACCCCTTCCGCCGCCAGCGCGCGGACATGCAGCCGGCCGTGGAACAGCGATGCCGGCGTCCAGTCGAGCCGCAGGGCGCGTGCCGTGAACAGCAACTGGTCGTCCTCGTAGCGCACGTCGGCAAGCCGCAAGGTGCCGGCGAGGCGGCCATGCACCGCACCGGCCGACAGTGCCGGCACGGCCGGGCCGAGAAAGGCACGCCAGAACAGCCGCAGACCGGACTCGGTACCCGCCAGCCAGCCCAGCAACGCGATCAGCAGCAGCAGGATGGCAAGCAAGCCCGGCAGGATTCGGTGTCGGATCCTGCTCACAGATCGGGCCCGATACTGATGTGGAGGCGGTAGTCGTTGTTCGGGTCGTCGAACGGATGCGCGACGTCGACACGCAGCATGCCGACCGGACTGCGCCAGCGGAAGCCGATACCCGCACCGACCTTGAGACGCGGCGGAAAGGAATCGTCGGCACTGCCGGCATCGACGAACACCGCCGCGCCGAAATTGCCGACGAACAGGGAATCCGCCTCCAGGCTGCCGACCGCCAGGTAGCGCCCGCCGATCACCTCACCGCTGCTGTCGACCGGCGCCAACGTCTGGTAATCGTAACCGCGCACGCTCTGGTCGCCGCCGGCGAAGAAACGCTCCGTGGTGGGCAAGCTGCTGAAATCGTCGACCGCCATGGCGCCGAGCTGGACGCGACCGATGAGGCGCTGCCTGCGTCCGAGCGGACGGACCGTACGCAGGCCGGCCTCGACGCGCGCAAAACGGGTTGCGGAGATCACGCCCGGGGCGCCGCGCAGGTCGACGTTCCAGCTGTAGCCGCGGCGCGGGAACAGTACGTTGTCACTTTTCAGTTTCGACCCGGTAACGCCGGGTATCAGGAAGTCGACGTTCCGCTGCGTGGTGCCCAGCTGGAAGGACTCGTGCTGGTAATTGAGATAGAGGTGACGCTGGAAGCTGCCGAGGTTGACGTTCTGGCTGACACCGAGCCGGTAGCGCGTGGTATCACCGGTATCCGCCACCCGGGCATTGTCCACCTCGCTGCTGAACACCAGGCGGTCGGTGACCAGGTTGCGGATCGGTATCGTGTAGTGCACGGCCGCGTTCTGCTCCAGTGGTGACAGGCGCAGATCGGCGCCCAGGCCGTGGCCACGCCGGTTGATCCGCCGGTAATCGGCACCCAGCGATACGCGCGGTCCGGTGTCGGTTCCGAAACCCAGCCCCAGGCGGTAGCGCGTGTGCGCGGCCGCCACGGTATGCACGATCACGGGAACCCGGTGGTCCTGCGCCGCGTCGCGCCGGACGTCGAGTTCGACCTGGTCGAAATAGCCGCTATCGCCGAGCGCCAGCTGCAGGTCGAGCAGTTGCCGGGTATTGAAGGGTGTGCCCTCCCTGAGCGCGACATAGCCCTTGACGAACGCCGGGTCCAGGATGTCCTGCTCGATGGTTACCGGGCCGAAGTAGTAGCGCGGCCCGGTATCGAGGTGCAGGACCACGTCGGCGCGGAGCGCGTCCGGGTTCACACGCAGTTCGGAATGCGTATAACGAGCGTCCAGGTAGCCCGCACCCAGGGCGGCATCCAGCATGGCCGCCCGGGTGTCGTCATAATCGGGGTGGATGAGCCGCTTACCGGTGCGCAGGTGAGTGCGGTCGCGCGCCGCCGTGACAGTGGCCTCCGTGCGTCCCTCGCCCGAAACGGCGATATCCACCGACGCGACGATGACGGGCGGGCCGGGATCGATACGGTACTGCGCACGCCAGCGATCTCCCCGTTGCTCGAGCGAGGACGTAATCACCGGCGCGTAATAGCCGTAGGGCGCCAGTGCCGCACGGATCTCCTCCGTGGCACGCCGGTGCAGGTCGCGGAGTTCGTCCGCGCCGGGCAGCGCCGGGACCGCCTCTTTCCCGGGCAGCGGCAAGCCCGGTCCCTTGCGCACGTAACGCGACAGCGACAGGTGCGCCTGCACGTTTTCGAGCAGCACGCCCCCGACGCCGCTGATGTTGATCTCCAGGACCGCCTGCGCAGCAACCTCACCTGCGGGCAGCAGGCACAGCAACAGCGCGAACGCCGGCCAGCGCCGGGATCGGACAAGGCCGCTAACCAACGACATCCGAAGGGTTTTCATACCTGCGACATGATACGCGCTCGTGCCGGGCACGGCAGCAGTCGACACGTCGGTGTGTGCGTCCTCCCGCGGCAGGCGGGACGAACCGGGGACAGCGCCGTCTTCATGATTCTCTGGTACGCTTGACCGGTGACAGAGCCTGCAAGATCACCCGACGAAACGACAGGAACCGTATGATCCCCCGCTCCCACCTGCGATGCGCGTACCTGCTGTGGGCCGTCCTGGCCCTGCCGAATGGTCCGGTCCTGGCGGCCGATCCGGCGCCGGGTGTGATCGTCGCTGCCGCCCGCCGCGTCGAATTCGCCGACCGCGTCGAGGCGCTCGGCACGCTGACGGCCAACGAGTCGGTCGCGCTGACCGCGACGGTCACGGAAACCGTCAGCGCCATACACTTCGACGACGGCGACCGAGTGGAGCGCGGCCAGGTGCTCGCCGAGATGACCAGCCGCGAGGAACACGCCCAGCTGGAAGAGGCGCGCGCCACCGTCAACGAGGCCTGGCGCCAGTACCAGCGCATCAAGTCGCTGGAGTCCGAGGGTACCGCGGCCCGGGCGCTGCTCGATGAGCGCCAGCGCGACTGGGAGACCGCCCGCGCCCGCCTCGCCGCCATCGAGTCGCGGCTGGCCGACCGCCTCATCAAGGCGCCGTTCGCCGGCATCGTCGGCCTGCGCGACCTGAGCGTGGGTGCACTGGTCCAGCCTGGCGACCTGATCACCACGCTGGATGACGACAGCGTCATGAAGCTTGAATTCCCGGTCTCTGCCACCTACCTCGAAATGCTGCGTCCCGGCCTCGAGGTGCAGGCAAGCGGCCGCGCCTTCGCCGGACGCACCTTCAGCGGCAGCGTCAAGGCCGTGGACAGCCGCATCGACCCGGTCACCCGCTCCATCCGCGTACGCGCCATGCTGCCCAACCCGGAACACCTGCTCAAGCCGGGCATGCTGGTGCACGTCGTACTGCAGAAGGACCCGCGCACGACGCTCGTCATACCGGAGGAATCCCTGATTCCCCTGGGCGAGCAGCAGTTCGTGTACATCATCGACACAGACGGCACGGTGGAAAAGCGCGAGCTTCGCATCGGCGGGCGCCGCCCCGGCCTGGTCGAGGTAGTGGAGGGCCTCACCGCCGGTGAACAGGTCGTCACCCACGGCCACCTGCGGATCCAGCCGGGCCAGTTGGTCACCGTCATCGCCGTCGACGACGGCAGCCGCACGCTGCCCGACCTGTTGCGCACCCTGCCCGGCGCCAGTTCCGAATGATCCTCTCCGATGTGTCGGTCACCCGGCCGGTGTTCGCGTCGGTCATGTCGCTGCTGCTGATCGCGTTCGGACTGGTCGCTTTCGAACGCCTGCCGCTGCGTGAATACCCGGACATCGACCCGCCCATCGTCACCGTCGACACCACCTACCCGGGTGCGGCCGCCAACGTGGTGGAAAACCGCATCACCGAACTCGTCGAGGACCGCATCTCGGGTATCGAGGGGATTCGTTTCATCGCTTCCAGCAGCGAGGACGGGCGTTCGCGCATCACCGTGGAATTCAGCATCGATCGCAATATCGACGACGCCGCCAACGACATCCGCGACCGCGTGTCCGCCATCCTCGACGACCTGCCAGACGAGGCCGACCCGCCGGATATCCAGAAGGAAGATAGCAACGAAGACGTGATCATGTGGCTGAACCTGGCGGGCGAAGGCATGAGCATACCGGAACTGACCGACTATGCCCGACGCTACCTGCAGGACCGCTTCTCGGTGCTGGACGGCGTGGCGCGGGTGCGCATCGGCGGCGGCCAGGTGTACGCCATGCGCATCTGGCTGGACCGGCGCGAGCTGGCGGCGCGCAACCTCACCGTGGCGGACGTGGAGGCGGCGCTGCGCGCCGAGAACCTGGAATTGCCGGCCGGCAGCATCGATTCCGAAAACCGTCAGTTTACCGTGCGCACCGAGCGCACCTTTCTCACCGCAGACGATTTCGCGCGGCTGGTGCTGGCGCGCGGCGAGGACGGCTACCTGGTCAGGCTGGGCGATGTCGCACGTGTGGTGCGCGGCACCACGGAAGACAGGCTGTTCTTCCGCGGCAACGGCGTGCCGATGGTGGGTATCGGGATCACCAAGCAGTCGACCGCCAACACGCTGGCCGTGGCCAAGGCGGCCAAGGCGGAGATGGCGCGCATCAACACCACCCTGCCGCCGGGCATGGCCATCAAGCAGAGCTACGACAGTTCGGTGTTCGTGGAGGGTGCCATCCACGAGGTCTACAAGACCCTGTTCATCGCCATCGCAATGGTGATCGGCGTCATCTACCTGTTCCTCGGCAGCGTGCGCGCCATGCTGGTGCCGGCTGTCACCGTGCCGGTGTCCCTGGTCGCCACCTTCATGGTACTGCTGGCGCTGGATTTCTCGCTCAACATCCTCACACTGCTGGCGCTGGTGCTGGCCATCGGCCTGGTGGTGGACGATGCCATCGTGGTGATCGAGAACATCCACCGGCGCATGCAACAGTACGGCGAAACGCGCCTGGTGGCGGCGTACCGGGGCACCCGCCAGGTCGGCTTCGCGGTGATCGCGACCACCGTGGTACTGGTGGCGGTGTTCGTGCCGATCGCCTTCCTGCAGGGCGACATCGGTCGGCTGTTTGCCGAGTTCGCGCTGACCATGGCGGCGGCCGTCTCGTTCTCCAGCTTCGTCGCCCTGTCGCTGTCGCCGATGCTGGCCTCGAAGATACTCCCGCAGGACGCCCGTCACTCGCGCCTCTCGACCCTGGTCGACGGTCTGTTCGGCAAGGTGCGCCGCGGTTATGACCGTGCACTGCGCGGCGCACTGGAACGCAGCTGGATCGTCGGCCTGGTGTTTACCGGTCTGCTGGGTGGCTCCGCGTGGCTGTACAAGGCCATCCCCGACGAGTACGCGCCCCGGGAAGACCGCGGCGTGTTCTACCTGATGGTCACCGGTCCGGAAGGCGCCTCCTATCCCTACACCGCCGCGTACATGACCGAGATCGAACGACGCCTGATGCCGCTGGTGGAAAACGGCGAGATCTCGCGCATGCTGGTGCGCGCACCGCGCGGCTTCGGCAACTTCGAGATCTTCAACACCGGTATCGTCATCAACGTGCTCAGTGACTGGTCAATGCGCCGCCCGGCCTGGGACATCATGGACGACGTACGCCGGCGTCTCGCCGATCTGCCCGGCGTGCGCGCCTTTCCGGTGATGCGCCAGGGTTTCGGGGCACACATCCAGAAACCGGTACAGTTCGTCATCGGTGGCGGCACCTATGAACAGCTGGCACAGTGGCGTGACATCCTGGTGGAGAAGATCAACGCGAACAACCCCGGCCTGGTCGGCCTGGACTGGGACTACAAGGAAACCAAGCCGCAGCTGCGCGTAGTCATCGACTATGACCGCGCCGCCGAGCTCGGTGTCACCGTCGGCGACATCGGGCGCACCCTGGAAACCCTGCTCGGCTCGCGCCGCGTCACCACCTATATCGATGCCGGGGAGGAATACGACGTGATCCTGGAAGGCGAACGCGATACCCAGCGCACGCCGGCCAGCCTGGAAAACATCTACGTGCGCTCGGAGCGCACGCAGCAGCTGATCCCGCTCGCCAACCTGGTACGACTCGAGGAGTTTGCCGACTCGATCCAGCTGAATCGCTACAACCGGGTGCGCGCCATCACGCTGGAGGCCAACCTCGCCGAGGGGGTATCGCTGGGTGAGGCATTGAAGAGTCTCGAGCGAATGGCGAGGGACGACCTCCCCAGCGAGGTCATCATCGACTACAAGGGCCAGTCGCAGGACTACAAGGCATCCGGCGGTGCACTCATGTTCACCTTCCTGCTTGGCATCGTGGTGGTGTTCCTGGTGCTGGCCGCGCAGTTCGAGAGCTGGGTACACCCGTTCGTGATCATGCTGACCGTGCCGCTGGCCATGGCCGGTGCCCTGCTCGGCCTGTATCTCACCGGCCAGACGCTCAACCTCTACAGCCAGATCGGCCTGATCATGCTGGTCGGGCTAGCCGCCAAGAACGGCATCCTGATCGTGGAGTTCGCCAACCAGCTGCGCGACGCGGGCCAGCCGTTCCGCGCAGCCCTCATCGAGGCCTCCGGCATCCGCCTGCGGCCGATCGTCATGACCGGCATCACCACCGCCGCGGGTTCCGTACCGCTGCTGCTGTCATCCGGCGCCGGCACGGAGACGCGCACGGTGATCGGCACCGTGGTACTGGCCGGGATCCTGTCGGCGACCTTCTTTACCTTGTTCGTCGTGCCGGTGGCCTACGACCTGCTGGCCCGGCACACCGGCTCGCCGAAGCGCGTCCGGCGCCAGCTGGACCGGGAGCTCAGGTCCGCCGACGATCGCTAGCGGCGTACACGTCTGACGCCGCCCGCCGGTTTGCTTTCTTGACGCGGCTTGATACAGATCAAGAAAGCAGCGGGGCTGAGGTCCAAGAATAACGCGCACACAAACAGGAGGAGGATAATCCATGGAAAACCCTGCAATGAAGCTGCTCTTCGGAAGCGACATTGGCCTGCTGTCGGTCATTACGGTCAGCGTTGCACTGCTGATCATGGTGGTGCTCGGCGTCATGTTCTACGTGAAGTCGGGCAGGAAGGGCCCGTAGCCGCCAACCGTTCGCTATCCCGCCCTGTACGGGCACAAACAGCGGACCGCCCCGGGCTCGCTTATCCCGGCCAGGATGACGTCTCGATACCCTCGCCGAGGTCGGCCTCTATCAGGCGGCGACGCACCTCCAGCAACTGCTCGATCAGCTGTGGCTCGAAGCGCGCGTAGGCCTCGGCGTCGGGGACACGCCTGACCACCACGCCGAGCAGTTCGGTGATGGCATTGCCGATCGAGTTCTGGCTGATGGTGACGATCAGCTTGTCCTCGTCGTTGCGATAGATGAGCTGCTTGAAGGCCGGCTGCCAGCGGATGGCATTGGCGTAGGCGGCGTCGACGATGCAGTTGTCGCGGACCTTCTTCGCCGTCTTAAGGAAATCGTTGTTGAACAACAGCACGTTCTCGACGTGTGCGGGGAAATACAGGTCGTCGAGCATCGGGCCGTTGCGCGTCGAAACCTGGCTGAAAAAGGTCCGGTAGAAATCGATGAATCCCTTCAGGACCTCGTCGTACTCCTTCCAGAAACCGACCTCTTCCAGCGTCGCCACCCCGCCCTGGATCTCCCAGCTCGGCAGGCCCTGCGGGTAACCGGTCAGCTCGATGCGCGAGCCGGCATCACCCACGGGCCAGAGCAGTTCCAGGTCAAGCGCGCGGTCGAAGAACTCACGGTAGACATCGTGCATGTAGGCCTCGAACAGGCTGTGCTGGCCGCCGTCCGTGAGATTCGGATTGTGCGGGTCGGCCAGCTTTGCCGTGCGCAGCTCGTCCTTATCGAAGACCATGAAGTGATTGTGCAGCATGCGGATGCTGGGCACTCCGGGCGATGTCAGCGGCCAGGTCGCGTCGAGGCTGGCCTCGCCCGCCAGCAGCAGATGCCGTCCGGGGTCCGGGTAGCGCTCCACCATGTAATCGAAGATGATCTGGTTCATGCGGTTCCAGACGCGCTTCACGGCGGCCGGCACCTGGGTACGGCGCACCGGCCTGCCCAGCGGGTCGAGTATGCATTTCGAACTGTTGTAAATGATCGAGGCGTCGAATTCCCGGCTGTGGCCCAGCGCCTTGCGGTAAAACAGCAGGTTCTCCGGATTGGCCAGCAGACCGTTGTTGTGCATCAGGTCATTCAGGTTTTCGGCGCTGTTGAAAAACTCGTTCGGCGCCATAGCCTCGGGCACATCCAGCGGAATGGGCCGGAACGGCGTGACGATTTCCCTCGGTCCGGACTGCATTGCGCTGTTTCCTGCGGCTATCGGGATGCCCGGGTGCGTGCCATGCCGACCCAGTCGAGACCCAGTGGGTTGTGCGGATCCACCCCCGCCATGAAGGGCAGCGCGCGCTGTTCGTGGGTCAGTTGGTAGACCAGGCCGATCCAGTTGCCGAGGATACCCTCGGCGGTGTCGTGCCAGGTGTTGTCGATGCACCCGGCGACCAGTTGCTCGGGGAACGCCGGCGCCGGACCGCCCGCATCCCGCGCCGCGTCCAGACGCCGGCGGTATTCATGGAGAATGGCCCGCTCGCGCGGCCTGAAATGATTCTCCGGAAAGCGCGGGTAATCGCTGCGCTCGCCATCGGCAAACCGCTGCACCTCGCGCTTGTACTCCTTCAGCAGGGACACGGTGTCGTACTCGGGATGCCCCTGGAAATACACGACGCGGAAACCGTCCGCACTGACGGCGAGGTGCACACCGGCACTCGGGCTCTCCACCAGCACGTGCAGTCCTGCCTCGCGGAATTGCGCGGCGCTGATGTCGTTGAAACGCGAATGCGGCACGTCGAACTGCGTGTTGACGTCATTGACCAGCGGATGATCCTTGCGCAACACGCGGTGCGGAAACACACCCCAGCGCTTGCCGGGCAGTGGTCGACGCTTCTGGCCGTGCTGGAACTGCATTGCCGCATGCGTGGCAAGGCAGGAGCACAGCACCGAGGTCACGTTCTCCTGAGCCCAGTCGAACACCTCACGCAGCGGCTCCCAGAATGATTCCTGCGACAGGTCCGGCCGGGTGACGTTGGCCCCGGTGATGATCAGCGCATCCAGTCCCTCGGCGCGGATCTGCGCGAAGCTGTCGTAGTAGCGTTCGATATGCGCGCGCGCCCGCGCCCCGCGCGGCAGCTCCACGAGCGTGAACGGGTGCATGTAGAACTGCGCGATCGGATTACTCTCCCCCACCAGGCGGAAGAACTGGCGTTCGGTCGCGGCCAGCGCGGCGTCCGGCATCATGTTGAGCACGCCGATGTGCAGCTCCCGGATCGTCTGTTGCAGCGCCCGGTCAGGATCGAGGATGGTCTGTCCTTCCTCGCGCAGCCGCTGGAAGGTCGGCAGGTCGTTATGGGCGACGATCGGCATGTGCGCTACGCCTCCACTGCAGCTGCCTTGCGGGCGATGGCGTTTTCCACCAGGTCGAGGAAGTCCTGCTCGTCTCTCACCGTTGCGACCTCATGCGAGGTTACGGTATAGCCGTACGGGCGGGCGATGGCCTCGTAGCGCGGCACGCGGGAATGGAACAGGCGTGGAAACACCCAGCTGCAGAAATCGTCGGGGTCCACCTGTGCCGCGTATTCCAGCCCGCGCAGGCCGAGGTATTCCTGCAGCTGTTGTGCGAGAAAACCGGGGCGGTAATAGAGCGGCTTGGGACTGCTCTGGGCGCGGCTGATCAGTGCCTCCTCCTCGGCCTCCTCGGTTACCCGGATGTAGAGTATCAGCGTGTGTTTCATCAGCAGTTCGATCACGGAAGGCTCGTCGAGCTCGCACAGACTTCCCCCCACGTCGTTGACGAAATTGTCATAGCCGTAAATCTCGTGCGCCTTGCGAACGAATTCCGGCACGTCCCGCATGGCCGCGATCTCCGCCTGCCGGTACTGTGCCTGGCGCCGTGAAAATTCATCCAGCGGGACGCCGCCCAGTTCGGGGTTGCCGAGCTTGCCGACGAAACTCAGCACCGGCCCCAGGTCGTCCACCTTGATGTTGTTGCGGATGTGAATCCAGTCGCGGCGCAGCAGGTCACGCAGGAACGGTATCTGCATCGCCTGCCACTTGATCAGGTCCATGATCGGCTCGTCCAGGTAACGGGTTCCGATGCGGTAGTCACCCGAGTAATGGAACCAGTTGTGATTGCGCAGCAGCATCGAGAGGTGGGTCTTGCCCACGCCGGACATGCCCAGCAGGGTAATGCTTTTGTTCCTGCAGGCGCGGAACTCGTCAATGGTGAACTGCATGCAACAGACTCCCGGGGAAAGGCAGTGGAGAAGTTTACCCGAAACGCCGAACGCCGTCAGAGGCCGGTTGCACCGCCGCTCGCTGTCCCCGGTTTCATGCGGTCGGAGCGGGAATCCCGGGGCCCGTCGATCCTCCTCCCGCTGGCGTGGCGGCGTCGATGAAGACCCTGTATGAGGCCCTCTCCCGTCGATTGCCACGGCGGAGATACCCCTGCCGGACCGGTGAGCCCGTACCTGCGGCAAGCCATGCGGATACCGCGGGTCGGAGCCGATGGCGCAGCGGCACGGGAATTCCCGCGCACCGGCATACGGGGGCAACACCTCCTGCCCGATGCCACCGGTCGCGCAACGGTGTTCCCCGCAGGTTGTTGCCGGATACCGGGATGACGCCCAGGCACCGTCCGGATGCAGGTGTCTCATGGCCTGTCCACGTCGCCCGCGGGTTGACACAAATGTAGGACAAACACTTACATATCATGAACTTATTTGTGATTTGCAGAGAGATTTTTCACTGCGGCTCATGCTAGGCTTGAAAAGCCGGTCGCGCCGGAAGCGATCGTCCACCCGTATACAGAAATCCGTTAGTCAACCGATAGCTGGTTGTTGTGTAAAAAAATTCCTGACTGCAGGCGTCGCCAAGCAGGGCAGAAAACTTCAGGGACGGTATCCATCGGTCGGTGGCAGCGGCATATAACAGCTCGGAGCGCACTGAGGGATGAGTGCATTGATCGCAAAAAGCGTGTCAGTATCCAAAGCCGAAACGCCGCTATCGCCGCCGGAGACGGACGCCGGGCCACCGAAGGGCGAGCACCCGTATCAGTATTCAGAATCACCGGACCTGGCCTGGCACAGCGAGCAACTCATACAGGCCCAGGTTCAGCTACTTCTGGAAGGCAGCCGCCTCGCCGCCCTGCTGACGCTGCTGGCCGGGCCGCTGCTGGCCTTTTTGCTGAGGGCATCCGTCCCCGGACGGTCGCTGTTGCTGTGGACCGGCATGATCACCGCGATTTCAGTTTTCCGCCTGGTCCTGCTCACGCGATACCGCAACCACGGCGACCTCGGCCAACACAAGCTGCGGGGCCTGCAGTCCTCGCTGCTGTGGTGGAATGGTGTGAGCGGACTGGCCTGGGGCAGCACGGCCATCCTGGCCTTTCCGCCGGATTCCCTGCCCCAGCAGACCCTGTTGCTGTTGATCCTGGCCGGCGTGATAACCACGGCCGTCACCGTGCATTCCGGTATGCTTGGCGCCGTGCTGGCATTCACACTGCCCGCCACGCTGCCCATGATCGTCAGGCTGGTCAATGTGCACGACAGCGCCCATGAACGCCTTGCATTGCTGGCGGTATTTTTCCTGCTCATCACGATGGCGATCGCGTACAAGATGCACCGGCTTACGCTGCGCGGCATCCTGGTAGGCGTGGACAACGCGAACCTGGTCGAGCATCTGAAACAGACCAAGCGACAGACCGACAAGCTGAATACCGAACTGCGTCGCGAAATCACGGTCAGGCGTTATACGGAGGATACGATCCGTTCGCTGCTGACCATATCGGAACATCTCAATGCCTCGCTGGATCTGACGCATTTAATGGAATCACTGGTCAAGGAAACCCTGCAGCTGGTACGCGGTGAGTCCGCCTACGCCGGCCTGCTTGACGACGGCAAACTCGTCACCACGCCCTATTTCAGTCAGGGCGTGCCCCTGCGTCTCGATGCTTCCCCTGCGCACCTCGGTGACACGCTGCCGGGTTATGTCGTCAGTACGCAGCGCTGTTACCTCTGCAACGACGCCGCCAATGACCCGAAAATAGCGGACAGTTTCAAGGCAACGGGTGACCTGCACTCGGTACTGTGTGTACCGATCATCGATATCGACGGTGAAACCCTGGGTTTTATCGAAGTCCACAACAAGCGGGACAGCGGCGAATTCAGCGAGAGGGATTGCAGGAAGCTGGAGTCTGCGGCAAATTCCGCCGCACTGGCGATACAGAACGCCAAGTCCTACCAGGCGGTCAAGGATGCGGAAGCCCTGCTGTCCGACGAATCCGCCATCCTGGAAGCCATCGCCAAGCGCCTGCTGCCGACACGGGTTCTTCAGACCATCGTGAACGTCGCCGAGACGCGTTGCGAGGGCCTCGTGGCTTGTTTCGTGCAGTACGATCGCTGGCAGGATCAGCGTCACGTCATCTGTTCGCCATCGGTACACAAGTACACGGGCAAGCTGCAGTCACTGCATACGCACCTGAAGTCGCTGATCAGGCACGAAGACATCAAGAATTTCGATCTTTTCGAGCATCCCGGGCTGCTGGCACCAGGCGGTCTGCTGCGCGAAGCCCGGGATCCCGGCTACCGACACGCCTACCTTTGCCCCATCGGTGACAGCATCAACGAGGAACAGGGAATACTGCTGCTGCTGAGTGTTTCGGATGTAATGACCCACCCGAAGACGCTGTCCGTGCTGGAGAAAATCCGCCACCTGGCTGGCATTGCCCTGGAACGCTGGTCGACGGAACAGGGGCTGCAGATTCGCGACCAGGCGATCAGTACGAGCATGAACGCCATCCTGCTCATCAACAACCGGGACGCCGGCTTTCCGATTATGTATGCCAACGAGGCCGCCGGCAAGCTGACCGGTACACTGGCCCGCAGACTGACCGGACAAAGCCTGACGGCCCTGTTGACCGGCGTCACCAGTGAGCATCTGAAGACGATTGAATCGGCGCTACGAGACCGCCACAAGGCATATACCACTATCAGCCTGCCGCAGCGGGACGGGGCCAGCCGTGTCATCGAAATGTACGTGACGCCTGTCAGGGGCATGAACGGCGAAACAGGGCATTCCATCGCCATCATGAACGATGTCAGCGAACGCGTTCTTGCGCAGCGGGCGCTGGAGGAAAGTGAAGCGCGCCTGATCGCAATGACCGCCAATATCCCGGGTATGGTCTACCAGTACATCGACGACGATGCAAGCACCAGCTACGTCTACGTCAGCAGGGGCGCCAGGGAGGTGGTGGGTATCGAGGCACAGGATATCCTCGACGGCAGCACCAGGCTTACCGACCTGATTCTGCCGGACGACCTGGCGGGCTTCGAACAGAGCCGGACGCAGGCGCGCCGTTCATTGACCACCTGGATCTGGGAAGGCCGCATGATTTCACCCGAGAATGGAACGCTGCGCTGGATCGATGTACGTTCGAGTCCGCGCCGGCAGGCGAACGGGACGGTGCTGTGGGACGGGATCATCTTCGACGTAACAATACGCAAACAGGCGGAGTTCGATCTGGCGCAGTCACGCGAGCTGCTCCGTTCCCTGTCGAGCCACCTGCAGAATGTTCGTGAAGAGGAAAAGGCAAGCCTGGCGCGCGAACTTCACGACGAGCTGGGAAGCATGCTCACAACGCTGAAAATCGAAGTCTGCTCGCTCATGAAACAGATTCCGCCTGACCGCCATGACATGCACGCCAGCGTCGATGCCATCGTCGATACCGTGCACGAGGCGATCGCGACCACACGCCGGATTTCGACCAGCCTGCGTCCGCCGATCCTCGACAGTCTTGGCCTGCTTCCCGCGATCGAATGGCAGCTTGAGCAGTTCAAGCAACGAACGGGCAAGGCGGTAGACCTTCACGTTACCGGCGAATCCTCCAAACTCAGCAACGACCACACCATTGCGGTTTTCCGGATTTTGCAGGAAGGATTGACCAATATCGCCCGCCATGCGCAGGCCACCCGGGTGAGTGTAGCCGTCGTGCTCGATGAGGGAATGATCGCCCTGGACATCATCGATGATGGAATCGGCTTTTCAGCCAGCGATCAGAAGCCCGGTGAATCCTATGGTCTCTACAGCCTGCAGGAACGTGCGCGGGCGCTGGGGGGGACTGCAGAAATTATCAGCCAGCCAGGCGAGGGGGCACGGCTCAAGGTACGTGTTCCCGTTACGCCTCCCGGCGAATGCAAAGACAGAGAGTGATACAGATGACCCGAGTACTCATTGCCGATGATCACCCCGTGGTACGCGCCGGCATGCGCCAGATCATCAGCAGCCACCCTCAAATTACCGTAACGGCTGACGCCGCATCGGGGCAAGAGGTTCTGGAAGCCATTTCCCGTTCCGAGTTCGACGTAATCCTGCTGGATATCTCGATGCCCGAACCGAGCGGTATCGACCTTTTGAATATGATCAAGGCGGCGCAGTGCGATGCCGCGATACTGTTCATGAGCATGTATCCCGAAGACCAGTTCGCCGTGCGTCTGCTGAAATCGGGCGCCTCCGGCTATCTGACCAAGGAAAGCGCACCCGATCAGCTGATCACAGCGATCCGCAAGGTTGCTGAAGGTGGGCGCTTTGTCAGTCCCTTGCTGGCGGAGATCCTGGCAGACAACCTGGTGACCTCGAGCGATCGCCCGACGCATGAAACACTTTCAAACCGCGAATACCAGATCTTCTGCATGCTGGCCGCGGGTACCAGCGTGTCGAAAACGGCCGCCGAGCTGTCGCTCAGCGTCAAGACGGTAAGCACCTACCGGACCCGCATCCTGAAGAAGATGAATATGGCGAAGAATGCCGAATTTACCTACTACGCCATCAAGAACCGGCTGATCGACTAGAACCTATCTCATCATCCCGCGCAATCGCGACCGCAGCGGTTACGGCCCATGTCACTGCAGCGCCCGCTCATACAGCAGGGACTGCACCACGCTCGCCGTCCCGTACTATGAACCGGAAGCACCCGCTCGCGGCGGGAGCAATGACGAAACGGGACCTAGTTGATCGATAATACCGCTGTATCCGTGTTTTTGTTGCCAGAGGCGTCGGATGCGGTTGCGGTTATCGAGACTGCACTCACCGGCATGTCGACATTGCCCTGGCTTGCCTGAACGCCGAACAGGGTGCCATCGACAACCTCGAAAACCGGATCCGCGAAACCCGATGCAACGGGCGCGGGATCACAGATATCCGCGGTCTGCAGGTCCACCTCTATAGCCGTTTGGGTTGACGAGGGCGGAATGCTGGTAACGGGCTGACCGGTCTGTGCGTCGATGAACTGGATCGCCAGATCAGGAGCTGTCGTATCCTGTACGACCAGGTTGATTATCGACGTATCACTGCTGCCCATGACACCGACAGCCGTCGCTTCCACTGTATGCGTACCCAGATCGACAAACGGTGTGATACCGCTCCCGGTTCCCGCCGAATTGCCGTCTATCGTCCAGTAAATCTGATCGACCTGACAGAGAAAACCGGGAAGTTCCGCCCCTGTTAAGGGTTGTAAGATGCCTGCCCCCAGCCTCAGGCCTGTCAGCTTAAGCCCTCCACGGGCAGGCGTCCGACAAGCCTCAAGGGAGGAAACCGCGTGACGAAGCTATGGGGTTTTGAGTGGTGGCTTTTCGGCACGGCTCGGCAAAGTCGCTCGTCATTGTGGCTCCGCTATCCCCTGCTGTGTCGGTTGCATCCCGATGGCATCTGTTTTCATGCTTACAGTGAGGGCAAAAGAGCGCGACACGACACCCTCGGCAAAACGATGTCCTCACCGGTTTTGACCGATAACGACAAGTCAGGCACTCGCTGGTCGTGATCGTCATGGCTCGCCAACGCTCAGCGCCGGTGGTGCCCGGTGCAGCTGCCCGCCCAGCAAGGTTTCAATGAATCGATACCGTTCTTTCGCCTGGCAGACCTTCCACTTGAAGGTAACGCCGTGCTCATCCAGTGCAATGAGGCGGCTGTTGGCGATCGCGACCCGGTAGTTGGCTTGATTTTATCCCCTCTCCCCAACCCTCTCCCGGTGGGAGAGTGTGTGGGGCAGCAGTGGTCTGCTGGGCCTTGTGGGGTTTGGCAGGCAGCGCCGGCGTTGATACTTCGGTGCCTTGAGGGCTTTGGCATGCAATACCCGGGGCGGGAAAACCAGGTACAGTCAAATCCGGACTCGCAGAGTTCGCGTTTGACACGATTCGGGATTCTGTAGAAATCTTTGTGCGTGCAGTACTTCGGTTTGGGAATGAATCCAGGCCCTGGATACAACCCAATGGCCTGGATTTTGTTGGATAGTCTCTACCCGCAGAGATGCGGGGCAGAGACCGGACTTGTTGGCGGCGAGAGAGGGATTATCCCTGTGCCCTGCCTCCAGGTTCGCTGCGCTCACTCAAAATCGCTCCCGGCAATTTTGTCGAACCTCCGATCGATTATCGAGGGTTCGAATCCTACATCACAACATGAAGAAAGGGACCAAAAGGCCCCTTTCTTCATGTTGGCGGAGAGAGAGGGATTCGAACCCTCGATACGGAGTTACCGTATACACACTTTCCAGGCGTGCTCCTTCAACCACTCGGACATCTCTCCGGAAATTTTCACTGCAAACGCTTTCGATACGCTGCATGACCCCGCAGGCATGGCACGCCTGTGTGATCGGTCCTCAACACTGCGGGAGCGTCCCGGCAACTGCGACGGTCTGATCCCGGCTGCACAATGAAGCAGTATCCGGACATCATTCGGTGATGACGGGCTCAGCGCGGCAGTGTTACAGGCGCGGAAGCGTAAACCAGAACATCCCGATGTTCAAATGGCCGTGGACCGCTTCCGGATCCGGAAACGGCTTACCCGCGCCTGGGCGCGGCAAGGCGGGCCGTTGCCGGACCCGGAAGGCATGTCAGCACCGCGCAACCCGCGTGGCGCCGCTGAAGTGACCGCCGTTGCGGCGACGCCAGCATCGCGTCCGCCGGGACCGCTGACGTTAACGGTCCGGGTGAGGACGGCATCCGGGACGCCGGGGTACGCCGAATCCGGCCGTGCCGGCATCGACCGGTGCCCACGCCCTGCCCATCCGGCCCGTCGCCGGGCTTGCCAGTCCGAGGTCCGCGCCGCCGTTCAGCTGCCTCGACAGCGAGCCGAAGGGGCCGATTCCTCGGCGGGAAGGTATTTTTTTAAAAAATATATTTAACAAAAACAATCTGATAACAGCTTGTAATCACGGGGGAACCGAGTGATACTGAACTTTAAAATATTAGACTTCTCTAATATGCATCCTTCATTCAGGGGACCGAGACAATGCGCCAAACGATCAGATATTACGTACTGCTGCTGGGTATCGTGCTGCTCGGGTGGCTGCCCATTATCCAGGCGGCCACCAACGATAACGGACTGTGCGCGCCGTTCAGGGACGGTAAGGTGGACGAAGCCCTGCTGACCTCCATGCTAGACGCGGCCAGGGACGGTTATCTCTACCGGATTCGCAAGGATTCCTCGCGGGTCGGTTTCTGTGTCGACAGCGAGTTCAAGCGGGTCGAAGCCGCGTTCCATGATTTCTCGGGCGGCGTGACGCTGACGCCCGCCACCTGGGTGTCACGCGATCAACGTGCGATGCTGGTGATACGGACCGCCAGCCTGGATACCCGCGGTTCGGTCGTCGAGAACCTCATCAAGAGCGAACGCTTCTTCGACGTGGAGCGTTACCCGGAGATCCTGTTCGTCAGCCGCCGCTTCGAATGGCTGGGCGCGGACAAGGCGAAAATCCATGGCGATCTCACCGTGCACGGTATTACCCACCCGGTGGCGCTCGATGTCACGCTGATCCCGACCGTCGAACAACATAAGGGCGACGAGGAAAGCATACAGATCAAGGCCTCGACGGTGATCAAGCGCTCCGACTACGGCATGGACAGCCTGTCCTCGCTGGTCAGCGACCAGGTCGAACTGTGCATGTCCGTCGAGGTCGTCCGATACCGCGGCTGAGCCGTATGGTTACTGCCCCCCCGACCCCGCTGCCGCCGTGACCGGCCGGCAGCGCAGGCGGGCCGGCAAAGGGCCGGAGCAATCGCGGTCACCCGGTCACGGCTTGCCACCCGTCCCGCCTCGTGGACAGGCGCCCATCCCGTTCCCGTCCGATCCGGCAAAAGGAAACGCGGCCTGCGTGCGACACCGGTGCCGGGGAAGGTATCCGGCCCCGTCGCGGCTGAACTCCGCCCGGATTCAGCCGTTACAGGCAGTGGCCGGAGACGTCCGGGCGCCCCGGCCGGACATTATCCCATCAGCAAGGTACTCACCCCGTGGATACGCATGAAGCCTATAAACTCACGCTGGCCATCCTGATCCTGATCTCGCGCCTGGGTGATATCGGTTCGACATATCTGGCCTCGCCCAATCTGGAACTGGAATCCAACACCCTCATCCGCCGCCTGCGATGGCCGTTTGCCGCCTTGACGATCCTGGTGTTTATCACCCCTTACTGGGATGTTGGATCGGGTATCGTCATCATGGTCGCCTCGCTGCTGGTGGCCGCTTCCAACAGCAGCAAACTCTGGCTGATCCGCGCCATGGGGGAAACGGAATACCGCGCGCTGATGGTGCGCATGGCGGCCGCGGCCAAACCGCTCCCCAGTCTCATCTTCAGTTTGATGCCGGCCCTGTTCATGGGCATCCTCGGGGGGACCGTCATGTACCTGTATCCCAGCGAGTACACGGATCCCGGCTACCATGTGGGACTGGGAATCCTGGGTTATGCGCTGGTCGTTGGCTTTTACGGTCCGACGACCTTCCTGCGCTATCGCAGGGCCGGTCAGGCCGGACGGACGTGAATACGCCACCGGCCAAAGCCGGTGGCATCGGGTTGCGGCTGAAAGCCGGGTCGACCGGCCATCCGGCCGATCAACCCCCTCCCCCTCAGGGGGAGGGTTGGGGAGCGGGGCGTCAAACAGAAAAACACGGTTATCTATCCCCTCATCCTGACCTTTTCCCGATGGGAAAAGGAACCCTTTTTATGTCGCTGGCCCATAGCCTGCTGAACGGCATTTGCCTGCAGTTCGATCCGCCGCCTGCAGGCGGGGGGTTTACAGAGCCCCATATACGGGGACGCTGAATGCAGGCGGACGATCCCCCTGCCCTCGGTTAGCATGCGGTTACGACGCCGGGTGCGTGGAGTGGAGAACGTCCAGCACCCGGCGTGTCTGCAATGATACCGGCGGCGACAACACTCCCGGTAGTATTGCCGGCATCATAATTCCTTTATCCGGATATTTCGAAACTGCACCACTTCGGTGTGACACTGAAGCCCGATATAACCTTCTTCCCGCTTCGTCTCGCCGATGCCCGGCGCATCGACTGCCAGCAGATTCGGGAACTGGCCCTCAGACACCAGCTGTCCGTTGAGCCTGACTTCGATGTTCCCGCCCTGCAGCGTGATCTCGCAACTGTTCCAGAACGCCGGCTTGCCCGAAACCCGGGGCTGTATGACCTTTGCGGCCCACAGTCGGGCGGGGAAGACACCGTAGACCGCACCCGTCTTGTGCCGGGGGGAACCGTACACGGCATTCACGTGATCGTAACCATGCTCGTCTATCTGAACTTCAATGCTGGAATCATAAAAACCTGCGTCGAGCACCACGGGCGGCGGCATGCGCAGGAAGATTCCCGAGTTGGCCTCGACGTCGTAGGCTCTCCAGTCCAGCCTGAGTATGAAATCCGTGAACGTGCCGGTCGTGTACCAGACCATGCCCAGGTCGGGTGCGGTATTGTCCACACCCACTCCGAGGACGGGATAAGGCTCGCCAGCGACATCGAAGAAATTCTGGCTGCCGCCGGGGACCATTGCCCAGCCGTCGGCGGCGAAGTTTCCGCTGTAGAGGGTTTGAAATCCCGCCTCGTCCCCCAGGAACTCGACCGAGGTATACCGATCGATAATCGAATGGGCGATCCTGCGCGAGAGAGCAATGCCGGTCAGGGCCGGATTGGCCGAACCCAGGGTGGGGAAAATCGATTGATCGACACAATAGGCATTGGCGACGTGATGGAAGCGCCCGTTGACATCGGTGACCGACTTGGCGTAGTCCGCCCCCATCCACAACGTTCCGCCCTCATGGTACGTCGTGCCGATGCCATCGGGACCTCCGCCCACATATTCGACCGGTGACGAGCCGCTCTGGGGCCGCGTGATTTCCAGATTGCCGTTCTGGATGCTGAAGTCGGGACTATGCAGGGGGGCCGGCGGCGGTCCCGAGATGTTCAATCCATCCGCGGCGAAGCGTGCCGTGTGACAGGGACAGTTGAAGGTGCCTTCCGCACCCACCCAGTCGACGAAACAGCCCTCGTGTGTACAGGTGCCCTCGAACACCCGGTACTGGCCGCCGAAGTGACCGACAAAAAAGCGTCCGCTCGGCGTGTCCTCCCTGTGGAAGGCGTTGTCGGGGATGACATTGAGGGGAATCTGGGCCATCACCTCGACCGCCCCTGCCGGTTGCGGGCCACTCGACGAACTGCCGCCTGCACCCAGGTCGGCCAGTGCCGTGATGAAATCGAAGGCCGCCTGGTCCTGGGCAGTCCGCACCTCGTTATCATCGCTCGTCTCCACCATATGGACATAGGTCTTGGGGACACGAAACTCGTTGCCGCTTTCATAATAGACATCGTCGCCAGACCCGCCGAACGGATTCACATTCATCCAGCTGGCATCGGGGTTGCTGCCGACGGGGCTGGTCCTGTCCCCGAATGTCTCACCCACCGTCCGGATACCGATCACAACCCGGTCGTTGCCGAGGCCGGACTGTGCTTCCCGTATCGACTCGATATCCTCGATATTCGGCGTCATCATGTAAAGAAAACGTTCCGGGTCCCGGCTCGCACCGGGGAACATGGGTACATCCATGTTGGGCGCGGCATAAAACTGGAAGTGGAACTGCCCCACACCGCTGCCCGACGTGGGTGTTGCGCCGGTGATATGGAGCGCTGCCGTCTTGATCCTGCTGGGATCGGGCGGGGGCAGGTCGAGTGCGGTGCGCTTGACGCGCCAGACAAAGTTGCTGCGCAGGTGATACATCAGGTTGCGACCCATCAATTCCCCGTTCTGATTCAAGGGCGCAGGGCGCGGAAAGGAGTTCAGCGCCAGGCGCGTCGAGTTCATGGTATTCCCTGCCAGGATCACCTGGGCACTCGACTTGAGGTTTAGACGGACTACCCGCACCCTGCCCTTGTTCCGCGGCTCCGACGGGTCCGCCAACCCGATGACCACCTGGTTCACACGCCCGTTGGCCGTCTCCAGTTTGAGCACCTCGGCATACGGCATCACGAACAGTCTGCGCGAGGCATTGTTGCCGCCGCTGACCTCGCTGTCTTCCCGTACCGAGTCCAGCAACAGGGGAAGACTGCTGTATTTATCGAAACTGAACAATCCCGACCCCGGCCCTTCCCCCTGAACCGCGATCGGTGGTTCCAGTGCCGCCTTCAGGACAGGCACCGCGTTGTTGCCGACAACCGTTTCTGCGCGGATTTTCAGGGCATCATATAAAGGTCCGTTGATAAAATCCTGCACCGGATACACGCCCATTTCCTGCTCGCTGTATTCATATCCGCCCTGCCACCCGGTCTGGAAAAGATAGTCCCCGATTTCTTCCGGCCACAACCTGTCGCCGTCCTGGTCGAGCTTCTGCATGTCTTCCGGCTGGTAGCGCGGGGCCCAGCCGCCCCAGAACATGGACTTGCCTCCGATGCAGCGGGAATGTTTTACGAATGCGACGCCATTCGTCTGGCCCGGTTCGACCAGGTCCTCGGCGACCACTGATGCCAGATCCGTGCTGCGGCGGGTGAGATTCTGTATGTGTTCGGTGATCAGGAACGGGCCCGATTCCAGCACCAGAATGCGCGGCGCATCCCGCTCGTCGGCCATCCTCCGGCCGCGCTCGAACAGCTTAGCCGCCGTGTAGGCCCCGTACATGCCAGACCCGATAATGACGACATCGAACTGCCCGCCGTCCTGGGCCCCGAGAATTTCATCCCAGGTATTGCAGGTAAACCGGCCCAGGCCGTCGACAGCGAACGTCGTCCGCTGGATGTCGGGCAGTGGCAGGGGAACACCTGAATCAACAAGTCTGTTTAACGACATAGCGATCCCTCGTCTGATTTATGTTCCAACACGGTGATGGTTGCAGCCGGTAGGCCGGCGCAGCTTCCTCACCATCGCCGGTCCGGCTACTCACCGGCGAGGCAGTCGATACGCGGTGGACAAAGATACGATTGTTCGATTCAAAACACCAGATCACGGCAGGGTCAAAGGCGCACGCGGGTCTTGTCGAACAGGATTTCCCATCCACCGCCTATCCCTGAAAACCAGGGCGCCCCTGCAGGGGTGCCCTGGAATGTTAGCGGTGCGGACGAAATTGACCCGGGCCCACCCTGACCCGCGCCCTGCGGGCGCCGGCACAGGCGGCATCCCGAGCGGCTTGCTGTCGTTATGTCGAACCCGGGTGGAGGATGATGCAATGCCCTGGGGTAAATATTCAGCGAACAACGAACTCCCGTCCCTGCTCGAAGGCACACATCTGCAATCGCGGCACATCGGCCGGATACCGGTTCGGCGGCAGAGCGTCCTAGGCCCCTTTACCCCTATCGATACTTCCCGTTCAGCCAAGTATAATGTATAACCCTTTGTTATCTTCTTGTTTATGCTGACATATGCATTCCCTTGTCGCGTGTTTGCAGCCTGATCGTCGGTATCCACACCATCGGTGCAATGTTCCGTATGCCAAACAGACATCACTATAACAACGACAAGCTGCGGTCCCGTTCGCCGCTGGCGGACAATCTCCCTTTCCTGGCGTGCTGCCTCATCCTGTTGCTGTGCAGTCCCCCGGCATGGCCACTGGCAGTGACCTCCGGCCCGGCCTTTACCCTGGATCCCAATGGCGTAACGCCCCTTGCGGGGGTGATCCGTCTCAAGACGGATACGCCCGTACGGGTCACCCTCCAGGTCAGCGACGGGAAGGAAAAGCGAACGATCGAATTCGCCGAGTTCAGGACGGACTTTTCGCTACCGGTTCTGGGGCTCAAGCCGGATAAAAGCTATACGATCGAGGTGGGACTGACGGATCAGGAGAACCGGCGGTTGACCGTAACGCCGCCGCTGCGGGCCACGACGGATCCGCTACCCGATGACTTTCCTGAAATCCGGCTGAATTTCAGTGACCCCCCCCACATGGAACCAGGCTATACCATGATGGCGAAATTCATACGTGCAGGTGGTGACCGGGAAATCACCCTGGCGGGCTTCGACACCGGGATAACGAAGCAGGTAGTTTCGAAGTGGCTGTGCCGGGCGATAAGCTGGGCGACAGAATGTGCAACCGATTCTATCAATGACTACACAATCATCGTCGATGATGCAGGCGAGGTCGTCTGGTATTCAACATTGGGCAGTGTCGACAATTACCAGTTGCCGGACGGAACCCTGTTATATCGGGACGAATCCGATATCATCTATGCAGATATGCTTGGCAACATCCTGCAGCGCATCGCGCTGCATGACCCGGGATCCGGTCTTACACATGACATGTTCCCGACAGTCGACCATACATATCTCAGCATTACCCTTCAGCAGGCAACCGTTCCGGACTTCCGTACTTCCGTGACGGATCCGAATGCCGAAAGAAAAACCGCCGCTGTGGAAGACAACCCGATAGTCGAATTCGACCGGGAGGGTAATCTCCTGCATATCTGGCCACTGGTAGACATGCTCGATACAAGCCGGGTCGGGTATGGTTCGTTCACACAGCGCCCAGCCTATTATCACCCCCTGGGTTATGACTGGGCACATGCGAATGCCGTCATTCACGATCCGCGTGATGATTCGATCATCATATCGCTCCGGCACCAGGATGCGGTGGTGAAATTTTCCCGCTCAACCGGCAAACTGAAATGGATCCTGGGTCCGCACGAAAACTGGTCGCCGAAGTTCCAGCCATACCTTCTGAAACCGGTCGGGAAACCGTTTGAGTGGCAGTATCACCAGCATTCCCCCACCATTACCCCATCGGGAACCCTCCTGCTGTTCGACAATGGCAACTGCCGGGCGCTGCCCTTCGATGGCAAAAAGAGGTTGGCGAACTACCGGAATTACAGCCGGGCGGTCGAATACGCGATCGACGAGCAGAACATGGAGGTACGGCAGGTCTGGGAATATGGAAAAAATATCGCCAAGCCGATATTTTCAGAGCATATTTCGGATGCGAACTGGTTGAAAACGACCGGTAACATCTTGATCACCTTCGGCGGAACCAGCTTTATCGGCGGCGTAGCCAATTCCGAGCTGGGACTGGGTGATGTCTCCACGAGAATTATCGAGGTCACGCACGAAACGCCTGCCAAGAAGGTCTTCGACTTGCTGGTCGACGATCCGGCAGAGCATGCCCGCCTGCAGGTTTTCCGAAGCGAGCGAATTCCCGGCCTGTACCCGGTGGACACGGACGCCGACGGAATCCCCGATTACAAGGACAATTGCAGGCTGGTGCCAAACGGTCCCCTCATCCCCGGTGATGCCTCCACCAGCCAGCTGGACAGCGACGGCGATGCCAAGGGTGATGCCTGTGACACCGATGACGGTACCGGCAGCAGTGACAAGGCTGCCGGCTTGCAGGGACAGCACCCGGCAGCACACGAAGGAATCACGAAGCCGGTGCCACCGGCTTCCTGACAACCGGCGCCGTCACCCATCGCGTCATCGTCTTTTCGGAGGAACCGACTGGCTGTACGCCGCAATCGGACTCAAGGCTGGATCGCCCGCAGCCGTAGTGCCGCAGGTGTTATCCGTTCGACCACAGGTTGAACCACCCGATACCGGGCAGGCGCAGGGCGCGGTCCTTGAAGTCGATACCGACGTCCAGTCCGAGGACGTTGAGTTCGATCCCCTCCTCCCGTGCCAGACCGATCCCCAGCAACCCGCACACGGAAACCTGCCAGCCGGTGCCGCTGGGCATGCGTTCGACCAGCTGCCCGTAAGGCAGGTAATCCTTGCCGATCGCGGTAGGCGGCAGATCGAGCCCCAGCTCGGGGACACGCCGTGCTACGAACGCGGTAAAGGTGTTGCTGTTGGGGCCGGGCCACACCCGGTATTCGTCTGTCCAGGGGTACGCCGCCACCGCCGCCTCGATGCGGTCGATGAGCACCTCGACAGCCGGCCCGCGACGCTGAAGCAACAGCTCGGGTCGCGCCCCGTACCACAGCAAGTCGGGTGGGCCGCGCTCTACCACCACCGCCGGGCGACCGCGGTAGATGTTCCATCCAATCGCCTGATAGACCGTGTACTGCGTGGCATTACGACGTTTGGTGGCGATCCAGCTGTGGATGCCGAAGGCGCCGCGCCAGTTGTACGCACGCGCACCGTACACCAGTACCAGTGCAGCCGGTTCCTCCCGGGGTTCCGGGGCCAGCCCGCTGCTGGCGCGGCTTGCCACGCGCCAGTCGGTATCCAGGTTCAGGTTCCCGAACGCCAGGACACCTATCGGCCCGAGCAGCAACACCATCACGAGCACCAGGAAGCGCAGGGGCCATTTCAACCAGCCGGACCTTTTAAGTCTGCGCTCTGCGCCCATCGTTAAACGAACCTATCTCATAATCCCCCGCTGGCGGGACGTGGGCCGGCTTGACGCCTGCAACATGGACACGAACGACGCCGTCAGCTGGAAGGCTTGCTCGCCCTGCCCCGGCGGCGCAAAAGGAATACCTGCACGCCGGCAATGCCGGCCAGAAGGAGCGCGACAGCGAACTTTTTTTTCCTGGAAAATTCCAGGACGGGGGCACAGCTGTAGCGATGTGCTCCGCCATTCCTGCGCGTGCCGCCTGGCGCAGTCAGGTCACCGCCCAGGAACACCAGGGCTGCCCCCTCGTTTTTCTGGCCGCAGTCGAAATAGTAAGCACCGACGATGATGTCGCCGAGCCCGTCGCCGTTCACGTCGCCTGCGCCGGAGGCACCGTAGCCCATATACGCGCTCGCCTGATCGTTCTCGAACGCGGCATAAGCACTGTCGGGCCCTGCGTCTGCAATGCCGGAGGCACTGCCCAGGAAGAGGAACGCGGCGCCCGTATCCGGCTCGCCGGCGTCGTAACGACTGGCCCCGACGATCACGTCGTCGTAACCGTCACCGTTGACGTCGCCCGCCCCGGCCACCCCGTGGCCCATCCATGCACCCGCCTGATCACCTTCGAGCCGGGTCCGGGCCGTTGCTGGGCTGCCGTCGGCGATGCCTGCGGCGCTACCGTAGAATACGAAGGCCGCGCCCTCGTCGGTCTCGCCGGCGTCGTAACGCCGTGCGCCGACGATCACATCGTCGTAACCGTCGCCGTTGACGTCGCCCGCCCCGGCCACGCTGACCCCCATCCAGGCTTCCGCCTGATTGCCTTCGAAACGGGCGTCTGCGCTGGCTGGGGTAGCGTCGGCGATGCCCGCCGCGCCGCCCAGGAACACGAACGCGGTTCCCTCGTCGGCCTCGCCCGCATCCAGGGTAAGCGCACCGACGATCACGTCGGCGAAACCGTCGCCATTCACATCACCCGCCCCGGCCACCGAGTTGCCCATCTGGGCGCCGGCTTGCTCGCCGGTAATCCGTGTCCGCGCCGTCGCGGGGGTGCCGTCGGCGATACCTGCGGCGCTGCCGTAAAATACGAAGGCCGCGCCCTCGTCGGTCTCGCCGGCGTCATAGTGCCAGGCCCCTACGATGACGTCGTCGTAGCCGTCGCCGTTGACGTCACCCGCGCCGCCCACATTGGCACCCAGCTCGGCATCCGCCTGGTCGGACTCCAGCCTGGCCTGGGCGCTGGCGGGGGTGGCGTCGGCGATTCCCGCCGCACTGCCCAGGAACACGAAGGCAGCGCCTTCATCGGTTTCGCCCGCGTCATAGTGCGAGGCGCCGACGATGACATCGTCATAACCGTCACCGTTGACATCCCCCGCAGCGGCCACGCTTTCCCCCATCCAGGCATCCGCCTGGTCGGATTCGAGCCGGGTATTCGCGCTTGCCGGGGTGGCATCGGGAATGCCAGCGGCACTTCCGTGGAACACGAAGGCTGCGCCCTCGTCTTTCTCGCCGGCATCGTAACGCCAGGCCCCCACGATGACGTCGTCATAGCCGTCGCCGTTCACATCGCCTGCACGGGCGACGGCGAAGCCGAACAGTGCGCCGCGCTGGTCGGACTCGAGCTGTGTTCCCGCTGCAGCCGTCAGCAACGGGTCGATCACGATGGGATAGACGGCGCCGGTGTCATCCACCTGAAGCCGGATACGCCTTGCGGACAACACAGACAGTTCCACCGGCAGCGGAGCTCCAGCTGCATCGGCTGCCTTCAACTGACCGTAGTCGAGCCGGCGACCTGTCGGCGTTGCGATTCGCACGGAATCTCCACGCCGCGACGCCTCAGCACCTTCGAGCGAGAGATCCAGCAGCAGAAGGCCTGCGCCCGCGGGACGTTCCGACAGCGAGAATCCCTGCTCGAGGCCGGCGGGACTGTTCACGTACCATTCGACCAGGGATCCGCGGCGGATCTCGACCCGGGCGCCATCGCTTGCAAGCACGCCGGGCACAACGGGAGCGAGGGAATTTGCCCGCCCCGATCGCTTCAGTCGCAAGGCAAGCAACTGCGGGGCGCCCACGGCGGTGCGGTCCACAATCCTGACGCCGTCCGGCTCGAAGTAGGTGCGAAACCCGTGGCGGCGACTGGGCGCTTGCAGGCCCACGGCGTTCTCGCTGGCACGATACTCGTACCGGCTGATACGGCGTCGGGCTGCAGCAAACCACGCATTCCCGGGATCCCTGCCGGCTGCCGCCGGCGGGATTTCCCCCTGCGTCCAGGACCCGGCGGGATGCGTGATACGGGTGGCAACGCCGGCAGCATCCGCGCCTGCCCCTGGAACCGGACCCTGTAGCGGGATCAGCAGCGGCAAGACAGACAGCACGGGTACCTGGAAACCGGTAATTGTCCGCATGATGTTGCCTGAGACCATGTTCGTCTTCCCGTAACGGTGCCTTGCAGTTCCAAAGGGTGATGCCGATACGTCTGCGCAGTGAATGCCTGTCGTGAGTCCCTCGGGACTTCCGGCAGGGAGTTTTAAGATTCAAAGACTACGGATAGTAACAAGAACGTCCCGCCTGGTGAATGAAATACACTGAAAGCCGGAAGCCCCGGAACACTGCTTCGCGACGCTTCTGCAACATGTGCATAGTCAACCGGCTGATGCCGGATCGGCCGGCCATCCGGCCGAACAACCCCCTCCCCCTCAGGGGGCGGGTTGGGGAGCGGGGCGTCAAACAGAAAAACACGGTTATCTATCCCCTCATCCTGACCTGCTCCCGAAGGGGGAAGGAACCCTTTTTTATGTCGCTGGCCCGTATCCTGCCAACAGCATTTACGGGCAGATCGATCCGCCGCCTTGAGGCGGGGAGTTAACAGATCCCCTGTCGGGGACGCAAGAACCTATCTCATAATTCCCCGCGGTCGCGATCGTAGCGATTTTTGTTACTGGCAGGGCGCGGCGAGTGTGGCGTAGTCATAGCTACATGAGCGAGCCGCAACAAGGCCAGAGGCCAAAATCGCCCGGTCCCCAAGGGGTTGCGCCCGCGCCGGTTAAAGGCCTGAATTACCCGGCAGCCGTAATGGGCGACTGAAAACCATTGATTCTGCGTTGAGAAAACACGCCGAACCACCGGGGTGAAACACGGAAAATTTCAGGGTCGACCGCCTCACCCTGCAGATGTGCGTGCAGGCGTGCCAGTTCGGGACCGGTGGATTCCGTATCCTGGCGACGGCTGGCGATGCCTCGTCGTTCTCCGCAAAGAAACCAGGCGCCATGCAACCGCGTCCGCATCAACCGGCATCCGGATTAGCCGCCGGCATTTGACATTGCCATCCGAATCGGGGAGATTCCCGCGTTATCCGCTGAATTTTCCGGACACGGTGCCAGACGTGCGCTCTGTTCTGCATTACACGAGGATACCCCGCCAAATGTGGCATGAGAGAATCAAGTTGCGGCTGTTTCAGATAACAAATTTCTAACACTGCCCTGTCCGATCCCTGGCATGTCTGAAAAACTGGCAAAGAGAGTATCTTTTTTGTCGTTCTGGCTCCTCAGCGTGCTGGCGATTTTCTCATATGGCGTGGCCGTCGGTGTCTATCAAATCTGGCCGTACGGCAGCCTGATGCAGATCAGGAAGGCGGCCAAGGTGCTGATCGTTCACAGATCGACTGTGTCGGAAGACCTGTTCGTGAAACCGGCCAGTGGTTCACCTCGAAAGGTTATATCCATCTTCGATGATTCCGTGCAAAAAGGTTACTACGCCTTTCTCGGCTGGGATAACCCGCGGAATCACTACTCGGTATGGCTGTACAATGACAAAGGAGAAAAGCTTCACACCTGGAAGATAAGCTACGCAAGCCTCGATCCGGACTATCCGATCACCAATGGGGGTTCCGATGTGCCGCATGCAATGCACGTAATGCCCGATGGATCCCTGGTCGTCGGGTTCAGCAGGATAGCCAGAGTGATGGCCAGACTCGATGCCTGCGGCAAGCCGATATGGATCAAGAAGGGCGTGTTCCATCACACCATGACGGAAGACGATGATGGTGCGATGTGGATGTGGCGAGGTAAGGAAACCGCGTACGGGAACTATCAATATATCGTCAGGTTCGACCCCGAAGACGGCGCAACTCTGGAGGAAATCGACCTGATAGAGGACATCATCAGACCGCTGGGTGACGGCGCCGCTATTTTTGGAGTAAGGCCTGATTTTCAACCGAAGGGCATCGACAAGGATTATCCCGCCAATAACGAATTCGATATTTTTCATCCGAACGCAGTCGATGTCCTGTCACCGGCTATGGAAGATTCCTTCCCGGAATTCGAGGCAGGGGACCTCCTTCTCAGCTTTCGCAACCTGAATCTGGTGGCCGTGATCGATCCCGATTCGAAACGACTCAAATGGTGGAGTGAAGGCCCCTGGAGATTTCAACATGATCCCGATTTCACCGCTGACGGCAAGATCTCCGTCTACGACAACAACTCGGAAAGAAAAAGGTCGGAGATAATCAAGATTGATCCTGTTTCCATGGAGATCTCGAATGATCTTGCATCGGGGGACTTCTTTTTCTACTCGGAGTGGCAGGGAGAGCATCAGTACTTGCCGAATGGTAATGTACTTGTCGTCTCTGCGGATGAAGGCAGGGCCGACGTACTCAGCAGTAACGGGAAAAGGCTTCTTGAATTCAATAATGTTATATCCGACGAATACAATGGACATATTCAAAACGGCGTATGGTTGCCGGAGAACTATTTTAAACACGTTCCGTCGTGTCCATGAGACATGCACCAGGCGAGCGGTGCGATACCCGTTAACACGACTAAATGGAAAAGTGGATATTTCAACAGGCTGCGCGCCATTGCCAGTTGGTTGGCGATGACTGACCCTCTAACAGATTGAATAACGCCATGGTTTCCGGGTTGCTCAAGCGAAACAGTGTGTCCGAGCAGCGAACTGGGAAAATATGATTCCTCCGCCCCCCTTCACCGTTTCGCAGCATCGCATGCTTCCTTAGCGTCGCCGACAGGAATTGGTAAACCCCCGCCTTCAGGCGGCGGATCAACCCGCATGCAAATGCAGTTCAGCAGGCTATGGGCCTGCGACATAAAAAAAGGTTCTTCTCCCTTCGGGAGACAGTGTTTTTCTGCTTTACTCCCCTCTCCCCAACTTCCCTCTGGGTGAGGGGTTGATCGGCCGGATGGCCGTTCGATCCGACTTTCAGCCGCAATCCGAAGCCACCGGCTTTAGCCGGTGGCGTATTCACGATCTCACAAACCCTGAAGGCGATTATCCGGATTTAATTCTAAGTCTGGTTAACGACAGTAATCGCAAGAAAGCAACTTCCCTTGAAATCGGACTCCGGGCTCCAGTTCCGTGGCATTTGTTGTAGAAATTTGCGATGCCCATTGTTACTTCCGCTTTCCGTTCCTCCGACCAGCAATATTGCACCTTCTCCGCTGCCTCGGGCCTGCATCTCGCTCCTGCTCAGCTTTCGCCGTAAGTAGTATTTAACTGGCTCATCAAGTGGTAGTGGAGCACATACCACGTCCATGCTGCGGAGTCGTTCCGCAACGTTTTCGGCTGCTGCCATCGCGTGATTTGCTAGCCCGAGATCCTGGTAGTCGCCGTATGGCGCTCGCAGGCCCTTCCATCCGAGCATGAGCAAGCAAATGGTTAAGGATATTCTTGCGATTGATAACCAGTTACTTTTCCTGATTTTTTCTGAGAGTATGCCCCAGCCTTTATCTGCCGCGATCAGCAGGAAGGGAATCCAATAAATCCAGGTTCTGGCATAAGGTATGGCGCGTGTTGCAAACAAGACAGTGCAGGCGCCGAGGATCAAGCAAAGTAATAAAGTCGATACCCGACTGGATGATAGAGAGGCAAGAACGCCTATAAGAATAATAATCAACACATATAGAGAATTGTCTCTGAGCAATTCTGTGCCGGCCTCATGCAGATGGACCGGAAGACCTGAGAGGAATTCATGCCATGGAAGGGGCGCGACAAATCTATTTTGAAAAATGGATAATCCGCCGCCTGTGGCCATTAATACCGGAGCATAAAAAAGTAGGGAAAATACGGATAACGTTAAACAGTAAGGCAGTAAAAAGTGAATTATGTTGTTTGTGATATCCGAAAAAGATTCGGTTTTATTTGCCACTGACCAGATTATAATTCCGGCGATCGGGAAGAGTGCAGAAGGCATTGTCAGCAATGCCAGGGCCGATACAAACGCCGCGGGAAGCCAGAATTGCCTTGGAGGGCGATCATCAATAACGATGAGAGCCAGGACAATAACAAGCAGGACCAACAGGGAATATCCACGTGCAACCGCACCGTAAAATACCAGATATGGAAATGATGCCATTCCAATCAGAGTCAGCCTGCCTTGGCAATTTAATTTACGGGAGAGCCAGAAAGCCAACGGGATAGATGCGATACTGAATAATAGAGACGGTAATCGAAGCGTGTATTGCGAATCTCCCAGTAGTAACCAGAAAATGTGCACAAACAGCGTGTGCAAAACATGGTTATTAGGCAGGGGGTAATAAAAAACATCTGTCCATCGCGCGGTTGCAAAATGAAGTAATGTAAACGCCTCGTCGTAACGGATGGGTTGACCAGATACCATTACCCTGACGGCAATGCCCAGAAAGATCGCAAACCCAACCCAGTACAGATCGTGAGCGGTTAATTCTACTCGCGGTTTGGATAAATAGCGGTATTGGCAGTTTAATTGATGCCATAGTGAGCTATTTCTGTTCGTAGCCAGATAGCTCACTATAGCCAGTGCAGCGATTAACGTGGCAGAAGGCAATAAAACCTGGCTATCAATAACTGTTATCAATAATGGAAAATGGGAAGCCAGGTAATATCCCACATCCAGCCTTGAACTAACGAAAAGTACAACTGCGATGCACAACAGGATCAGCGGTTCAAAGTAGCGCCTAGTAACTGTCATTGAATGAGCGGTCCGTTTCTTCGAAAAACGTGAAGCCAATATGAATCAATGGCTGAATTTCATATGTATATTTCCAGGAATGGGTTACCAGCATCGTATGCTGATATTTTTTCTGATGGGCTGTGGCCCTGGTCAGGCGGACGTTCAGAAATCCATGGGTGTCGTGCCGAGCAGAATCCCCGCGATCCGGCCGTCGATCGGACGCCCGCGACCGTCTGCCACCGGCTTTCACCGGCCCTTTCCACACGCCACGGGCCAGAAGGCGCCTGAAAGAGAATGACCACGGGATACGGGTATCAAGTTACCGCACAGTGCGTAACATATCACCAAGCCTTGCTTCCAGGAAGGAACCACGCCTGACTTACGACGCTTTATTAACTTCAGATTACTTGTCGCGATTGAGGATCTCGAGTTTATACCCGAAGCCGGGAATCGTGCGTAGTGCAATACCATTGATGGCGTGGCGGTCAAGCTTCTTACGCAACAGGTGCACATATTGTTTGACGTCGCCATTGGATGCCTGACTGTTATCACCCCAGACATGATGTACGATCTGCTCTCCGGCGAATACGCGTCCGGGATCCGATGCCAGCAGTTGCAACATCAGGTATTCCTTCGGCGACAGCTTCACTTCCTTATCGTCTATGCGGACCGATTTGGAGCGGTCGTCTATGTGCAGGACTCCGATATCCAGTTCCCCTTCCTCCGTGAAGGCATGATTGCGCCGCAACACGGATTCAATCCGGGCTTCAAGCTCAGACAAGTCGAATGGCTTGCGCAGGTAATCGTCTGCACCGAGCCGTAGTCCCTTGACTGCATCGGCCGAAGCATCGAGGGCCGTAATCATCAGAATCGGCAGCCTGGGCTCAAAACTGCGTATGGCCTTCAACACCGACCAGCCATCCAGCACCGGCATGCGCACATCCAGCAGCAGCAAATCCGGGAGTGATTGACGTACTGATTCAAGCGCGGCGCGACCGTCTCCCGTGGCGGTTACTTCGTGACCTTTGCCTTCCAGATACATGCTGAGCATCTGGCGGGTACCTGGCTCGTCTTCAGCCACCAGGATTTTCATGCTGGCGCATCCTGTAGCGGCAATTCAAAATAGAAAGTCGTTGCGACATGCGGTTTGCTGGTGAAACCGATACGACCGCCGAGGCGCTGGACGACATTCCTGGCAACGCTCAATCCCAATCCAAGATGCTGCCCGGTGGATTCATCTTCCAACGAGGGTTCGGCCTGCGCAAAGGGTTCGAACACGTGCTCGCGAAATTCCCCGGATATCCCTGGACCTTGGTCAGTGACGGTGATCCGCGCCCATTTATCTTGCTTTCTCGACTCGATCAGGATCTTGCCGTTACGTGGCGAGTAACGCAGCGCATTGCTCAGCAGATTGAACAGAACCTGAACTAACCGATCGGTATCTACATCAACCCACAATTCAACCTGCGATTCCCGGAGTTCCAGGCTTACTTCTGAACGGGCAGCAAGTACCTGGCATTGGGCTACCGCCTCGTGCATCAGCGGAGATAGCGCTACGATCCGGTTCCGATAGGTCATATCATCACGATCCGAACGCCGCATTTCCAGGATCTCTCCAACAAGACGCTGCAACCTTCTGGCAGCGGAGCAGGCGGTATCAAGCATCGAAAGTTGATCGGAACTGAACTTGCTGGTGTTACTGCTCTCGAGCATTTCCAGCGCCAGGTTCAAGCTGGTGACAGGCGTACGCAATTCATGACTTGCGATAGAAAAAAACAACTCACGCCGTTCCTCCAGGAGTTTACGTTCGTGGATATCGGTAAGGGCGATACTGATCTCACCGGTATTCTTACCTGACGCGTTCGAGCTGGATAGTTGAACAGGAAGTGGGACGCCGTCTGGCCTCAACATCAAGATATTATCAATGGTAGTCCAATGCTCCGACAGCAAGCGCTTGCGCAGGTGATGGTACTGGCGCTGGGACTCGGGGGCAACAATCGTGGAGAACGGCCTGCCCATAAGCTTGGATCGTTCAATGTGCAGCAGTTGTGCGGCGGTCAGGTTGGCTTCGAGAATCTGATCTTTCTCGTTCAGGGTGAAATATCCCACGGGCGCGAAGTCGAACAAATTCTCATATCGGTCACGTGCTGTTTCGAGAGCCTCCTGAATACGGCGCAACTCATCGTTCTGCATCTCCAGTTCGATCTGATGTACCTGCAGATCATGAATCAACGCGCGGACCTCATCTGGCTGCAGATTGTCCGGATCCTGGTCGTCTGTCAGCCCGCGCTGCAGCACCTGTTCTGCCCTGCCTCGCAGTGAAGCGACTCCACCGCCCTTGGTATCGTGCTGTTTCATATTCACATCTTCGTATGAAATCGTCAGGTTATCTACTCCCGGCACACATATCTGCATATGCCTATGCCAATCAGACGTCAGGAAAGCGGCATATTCATAACAAAACTATATACCCACCTGGCTGGTATTGTTATAACCGTTTTTTTACCATTCTTGAATAGAAAATAAATGTTTGATTCACATATATTCCTACCCAGGACGCATGTGGACAGGGATGTCCACCTCCGTTTTTCCACTCTCATAACAATCAAAGTGGACAAGCATTGGTACAGGTGAATCCGTCTACCTTCGTCGCAAATCCACGCTTGAGGAAGTGGGGCTATGGAATCGAAAGCGCAAATTATCGTGTCTGATGCAAATGACAGCGTGACCATCCAGGTCGTTGGCAGCATGGATTTCAGCCATTACAGACAACTCCAAAAGCTGGCACGCAAACACCGGGGAAAGCAGGGTCTGCGTTATGTGTTCGACTGGAGCCGAACGAGCTACCTGCATGGTTCCGGTGTCGCCACGCTCATAAACTTCAGTGACTGGATAACCAGTCAGCGGGGGCATATCGAATTCACCAACTGCGGTTCCAATATTCTCCAAGGCCTGTCCCAGACAGGTACGTTGGATCGCTTCGCTCCTGCTTTATCAGGGGCTCAATTACCACCGACCTGACTGACTGAGTCACCTGCGATGCTTTCCGAACCTGAAAATACGCAGGGAGTGGTAGCCCGTTTCCCACACGTAAATCCACCTGACAGCAGGCGGCACATTACAGTGCAGGAAAAACGTGCAGTGCAGGAGAAACATCCGGAATCACGCTGGTCGTTGCTGTTTCGATGCATGCTGATAGTACTGGTGCTGTTGTTCCTGAACATATTGCTCGTACTCAATGAAAACTCCCTGCTGCTCGCTTTCTACTCGCGCCTGACATCGCTGACCTTTTGATACTGGCGTGATCCTGGCCGCCTGCGATCAGTTGTGGACGTGTTGATATTGTAACGCGTAGTCATGACAGCGCGGTTGTGCTGTCCCGAAGCCACCGCGCACCACCTCGTGGAATCAGCCTGTTAAAAAGACCGGGCACGCCCGCCAGTTTGGAACCATGGAGATATCATGGCCGGACTCCTCCGTTGTGAGCGTCAGTCATAATCCCGGCCAACACCGGCAACGGCGTTACTCCAGGCCGGCACGCGACATCGACCGCCCCCGATTGTCCAGTTATTGACCATCGGCTGCCCCCTGATGCCTCCCGGCAGGAATCGGATTGCGTGTCGGGATCGCAACAGGATTAACCGGTTCTTTCGACTTCATGCTTGTATGAGGTGGTTTTCCCGCTTTTACATATCCAGCACTGATCAATATACTCCTAGACTGGGAAACCGGCACAACCGACACACCACATGCCACGGCGATACTCGGATCTGTCCTGGAAATGGTCCGCCAGGGGAGACAGGCGCGGACGGGGATGAGCAGGAAGATGGCGACTAAAAAAAAGACGACCAGCACCAGGAAAAAAAGTCCGAAGAAGACGTCTGCTGGAACCCGCAGACCGGCCGAATCACGCACCGGTGGCGTCAGCGCTCGTAACGCTGCGGATTCACACCCGAGGTTTCCAATCGTCGGCATCGGAGCGTCGGCCGGAGGCCTGGAGGCCTTCGAGCAATTTTTCACTCACCTGCCGCCGGATACCGGGATGGCCTTCGTACTGGTGCAGCACCTGGATCCGACACATAAAAGCATCCTGGTCGATCTGGTACGCCGCTACACACGCATGCAGGTATTCGAGGTGGAGGACGGCATGCAGGTGAAGCCGGATTGCGCGTACATCATTCGTCCCAACCGCGACATGGCAATCCTTAACGGTAACCTGCATCTGATTGAGCCGCTGGCTCCACGCGGGCAGCGCCTGCCGATCGATTATTTCTTCCGTTCCCTGGCGCAGGATCAGCAGGAACGCGCCGTGGCCATCGTACTCTCCGGCACCGGCAGCGACGGCATGCTGGGGACCAAGGCCGTCAAGGGCGAGGGTGGCATGGTGATGGTCCAGTCACCCGAGTCGTCACGCTACGACGGTATGCCGCGATGCGCATTGAATGCTGGAGTGGCCGATTACGTGATGCCTGCGGAGGACATGCCCAAGCAATTGATTGCGTATGCGGATTTGGCAATCGCCAAACGCGTCAACAAAAAGCAGTTACCGCTGCCGACCGCCGAGGACGATATAAAGAAAGTATTCATCCTGCTGCGCAGCCAGACCGGGCATGATTTCTCCCTGTACAAGGACAACACAATCCTGCGCCGCATCGAACGGCGCATGAACGTCAACCAGATCAGTGAACTGCGTTCCTACGTGCGTTACCTGCAGCAGAACCCGCTGGAGACCGAGACCCTCTTCAAGGAACTGCTCATCGGGGTGACCAACTTCTTCCGCGACCCTGCGGCATTCGAGGCGATCAAGGAGAAGGTCATTCCGGTGATATTCAAAGGCCGGCCGCGCGACCGGGCCGTGCGTATCTGGGTGCCCGGCTGCTCAACCGGCGAGGAGGCCTACTCCATCGCCATCCTGGTGCTGGATTACATGGAGACCCACAAGCTCAACCACGAGGTGCATATCTTTGCAACCGATATCGACGGTGAGGCCATCGAGGCGGCGCGCCAGGGTCTATACCCGGACAGCATCGCGGTGGACGTGCCGGCTGATTATCTCAAGCGCTATTTCGTGCACAAGGACAGAACCCTTCAGGTGGAACAGACCCTGCGCGAGATGATGGTGTTCGCAACACAGAGCATCATCAAAGACCCGCCATTCTCCAAGCTGGACCTAGTCTCCTGTCGCAACCTGCTGATCTACATGGGCAGTGAGCTGCAAAAGCGGATACTGCCGTTATTCCACTATGCACTCAGGCCTGAAGGTTTTCTGTTTCTCGGTCATTCCGAATCACTCGGCGACTCCGACAAGCTGTTTGCGAATGTGGACCGCAAGTGGAAAATCTTCCGTTCAAAGGGTGGACTTACACCGGGAATGCCACGGCTCGGATTCCCGATTCCACATTCCGGACTGGATGTGGAAGGCTACCGGCTGAATGACAGGTCGCGAGCCGATCAGCGCACAAGCTACCGCGATATCGCCGAGAAAATGCTCCTTCAGAGCCACACCCCGGCGGCGGTGCTCGTGGACGAGAACAACAATGTCCTGTTCGTGCACGGTGGTACTGGCGACTATCTGGAACCGGCCCGTGGCGAGGCAACGCTTAACCTGCTATCGATGGCGCGCCAGGCCCTACGTCTGGAGATCACCACAGCGCTGCGCAAGGCGCGCACCCAGAAGACGGATGTGCGCGTGGAGGGCGTGCACATCGGCAAGGACAAGGATGCCCGCCTTGTGGATATCAGCGTGCGCATGGTTCCCGAGCCGCCCGCACTGCATGGGCTTTTGCTGGTGCTGTTCGAGCAGCGCTCATTGCCGGAGACTAGCAGTGGAAGCAAGGACAAGATCGTCATCAGCGGCGCAGCCGAAGAACGCGTGCGCGAGCTGGAACACGAACTGGCTGCCACCGAGGAGCACCTGCAAACCACCATTGAGGAACTGGAGACCTCCAACGAGGAACTGACCTCCACCAACGAGGAAATGCAGTCCTCGAACGAGGAACTTCAGAGTACCAACGAGGAACTGGAGACATCCAAGGAGGAACTGCAATCGGTCAACGAGGAACTGATGACGGTTAACACGGAACTGGAGACAAAGGTCCACGAATTGTCCCAGTCCAATAACGACATGAATAACCTGCTTGCCGCCACTGAGATCGGCACGCTGTTCCTCGACATGGACCTCAACATCAAGCGATTCACGCCGTCTGCCACGCAATTGATCAAGCTGATCCAGAGCGATGTGGGTCGTCCCCTGTCGGATATCGCACACGAACTGGGCGGCGTAAACCTGGTCAAGCGATCATCTGAGGTAATCGACTCCCTAATCCCCTACGAGCACGAAGTACAGTCCGACGACGGGCGTTATTACCTGCTGCGCGTCCTGCCTTACCGGACAACCCGAAATACCATCGACGGGGTCGTGATTACCTTCGTCAATATCACGGTGCAGCATAATGCCGAGCAATTGTTTACCCAGTCGTTACAGTATTCGCTGGTGGCAGCGATCATAAGCGATGCGAATGGCGAGATACAGATCGTCAACAAACAGGCTGAGCAGCTGTTCGGCTGGACCGCGGAGGAACTCCGGGGGAGACCGGTGGAGGAATTGATTCCCGAGGACCGCCGGGCAATACACCGCCGCAAACGCGAAAAGTACATGCAGGCACCAACACCGCGCCTGTTGGGGCAAGCCGCCCCGATGACTTGCATGCGCAAGGATGGCAGCCTGTTCAAAACCGAGATCGGCCTGGCGCCGCTCTTCACAGAGCAGGGTATGCTGATAATGGCCAATTTCCGCGATGTTTAGAGTCCCTGACAGGGGAACTGTAAACCCCTCACCTTTTTGTTCAAAGGTATGTTGGTTCGGTTACGCCTCGAGGATGAATGAGATCAGCGAGGGTACAGGCAGCATAACCTTCGCATATCGGAAGAACCCACCCGGGTACCGGCTGTCACACCGGGCTCCCCGCCGCCGGAATCCCCGCGATCCGGTCACCAGCAAACCGGCTTACGCCCGCAGCCACCCCGGCTGCCGGTCACCGCGGACTCGGCTGACATCCCTGCCTGCGTATGGATTCCCATTGATGGACAGTCAACCCTGCCCGCCCGGCGGTGCACGCGGCCCGGGCAGCCGCAGCCTGCCATACGGGACACGGCCGTCAGGTCGCAAGATTCGTGCCGCCGACCGCGGAAGCGCGGACGGGGGTGCCTCCAGGAGAAGAATGGATTTGAAGAGTGATATTTGACTGATATCATCGCCAATCCGCCCGCAATGGTGTAAGTAGAAACACAATAGACAGACGACAACAACCCACAGGGCTCAAGCGTCCGCCGATCCGGTGTTTCGCAGGTTTTCCAACACTAAACAGATAACTCATTGTTTCCTGGATGCGTTTTCAATGGCGCCCAGCGGCACAAACGATCATCAGGTTGCGGGATTGCGCCACAGATCGCAATGTCTGACGACATTGCATGACATCTCAGGTTGCTATTTATGAGGTCATTACATGAATAAGGATACGAAGGTTATTTCATGCTTACCCACATTGATACTGCTCGGTCTGATGCTGTTGGTGCTCCCGTTTCGCGGTTTCGCGCTAGGCGAGTTTGCGGGAACATACTTCGGGACCTTCTCCGGTACGGACAGTGGGCAGTTCGCCATGCTGGTACGCGCGGACAATACCGCGGTCGTGTCCTTCTATGAGCAGTACGACGAAGAGGGTTTGATCCTCAGCACGCTGCCCATCAACACCGACGGCAGCTTTAGCTTCATGACAGGCGGCGACACCGTCAACGGCATGTTGAGCGACACCGGTGTTTCCGGTACCAGCACCGGCCCGGGGACATCGAATACCTTCAGTGGCACAAAGGCGCCGGCTGCCGGACCGCTGAAGGACGCCGGCGGCTACTTTTCGGGTACCAAGCTCCAGGGGAGCGTGGTCTGTAACGGCATACCGCAGGGTAACGTATCGGGCACGGTCGAACTGATCGTGGCCGCGGACGGTACCGCCTATATGTTCGGCATCACCTATCTCAACAACTCGATACTGGGCATGGAAGGTGGCTTTTTAAACGTGAGCGCCGGGGGGACCATCAGCGGCACACTGCTGGACACCACCCAGATCAGTGGAACCGTGAACCTCGTTACGCCGGGGGCATCGGGCAGCCTGTACTTCACCGACAACGTCTGTACCGCACAAGGCACATGGAGCGCGGCCAGGGTGGATAGCCTGCCAGCCCCCTTCATCCCCATGCCACCCGCCGTGACATTCCTGGATCCGGGATGGACTGAATCCGATTTCCTGTCACTGGGCAACCCCACCCGCGCGATTGCATTCGACGACAGCGATAACCTGTACATAGAGGACACCAGCGATGACGGTTCCGGTACGATCGAGGTGCTGCAGCTGACACCTGCGTCCGGATACACCGCTTCGACATCTTACGTGTCCTATCCAGCCACCTATAATACGACCACGTACAAGGGTGCAACCGGTCTGGCCTTCAACAGGCTAGGCAGCCTGTACGTGGCAGAGCGTGACGCCTTCGGTGATGCAGGGATTATCCGCGAGGTCGATGTGGCGACACAAACGCTTACAGGCGTCGTCAGTACCTTCAGCAATCACCGTCCGACAGGAGTGGATGCAGACACCTCCGGCAACATTTACTACAGCGGCCGCAGGGAATCTGACGGTACCTGGGGCAGGATCTTCATGATCGACCCGAATATGGCACGCACCATCCTGATCGACAATACAGTAGCCACCGGCGTCGCCCTGAACAAGTATGGGGATGTCTTCATATCGACACCCGATCGCAACGATCTGCCGCTGCAGGCGGACTCGATCTACAGGTTCCCGGCCAACGACCCGCTGCATCCTGAACTGATCGCGACCTTCAATGCGCACTGCGGTGAGCTTACCTTTGATATAAAAGGTAACCTGTACATGATTGCGGATGACAAGGTGAATATCATCAAACTCTCGGAACTCCCACCAAAGTCGATGCCATGGCTGCCGGTGTTGCTTGACTGATACATTCATCACGCCATACATGGCGATCGCCATGATGCTCCGGAAGGGATATCGGCTCCTGCGCGTGCAGGTGGTCTTGCTACGGCAATTTCCTACATATCTCCCGGCAGAAACCTACGCGGTGTTTGCCTGGTGGCAGGCGAAGAATCATAACCGCAATGGCATGCGGATCAGATAACCAGGAAAACGTGGTCTGCCCCCCTTTCTTTATTGGTGAGGAGCTGCCGGCACTGACGTGCGATGATGCGGTCCTCGTCGGTGGGGAGGATCATGACCTCGCAGCGGCTGTCATCGGTCGATATGCGCTGCGCTTGGGCAGAGTTCCGCTGTGGGTCGAGTTTCACGCCCAGGTAGGCAAGGTCGCTGCATATGGCCTCGCGTACCGGCGTGGCATGCTCGCCGATGCCGCCGCTGAACACCAGGCGGTCCAGACCGCCGAGTGCGGCGCTCAGGCCGCCGATGGCCTTGCGTACCTGGTAGGCGAACATGGCAACCGCCAAGCGGTCTTGGGGATCGTCACGGCCCAGCAACACGGACATGTCCGAGCTGGTTCCGGATACACCCAGCAGCCCGGATTCGCGATCGAGTACGCGCTCCAGCGCCGTGGTGTCCAGCCCCTGTTCACGCGCCAGGTACAACAGCACGCCGGGGTCCATGTCACCGCTGCGTGTACCCATCATGATGCCGCCGCTCGGGGTGAAGCCCATCGTCGTGTCCACCGATTTGCCGTCAACCAGGGCGGTGAGACTGGCGCCGTTCCCTAGATGTGCCACCACGACCCTGCCGCGCGTCCGCTCGCCGAGTTCGCTCACGATGTACTCGCAGGACAGGCCGTGGAAGCCGTAACGGCGAATGCCGAGGTCGCGGTAACGCTGCGGCAGCGGCAGGGTGCGCGCTTCCTCCGCCAGGCCGGCGTGAAAGGCGGTATCGAAACAGGCCACCTGAGGGGCACCCGGCAGGCGCGTGCCCAGCATCTCGATACAGGACAACGCAGCGGGCTGGTGTAACGGCGCGAGCGGGGTCAGCGAGCGTAGCCTCGTCAGCAGTGCGGGCGTGATGCGCCCGGCACGGGTATGTTCCCCGCCGTGCACCACCCGGTGGCCGACCGCCTCGATGCCTTCCAGATCGCGCCCGCGCAACAGCAGGTCGAGCGCAGCCAGGTGATCCGGGATGTCGTGCCTGTTGCCGTCTCCGTCGAGTTCGAGGTGAGCGCTGGGCGTGCCGATGGCCTCTGCCGCGCCGCGCCACAGGCAGTGCTCGACATTCCCGCTGGCCGCCCGGTACAGGCCGACCTTCAACGACGAAGAGCCGGCATTGATGCACAGGCAATGCAATTCGGTGCCTTGGGCGCTCATCCTTCGTGCGGCCATTGCCAGTCGCTGAACTCCGGTCGGTCGAAACCCTCGGTATAGGCAAAGTGCTGGCAGGCGAGGATTTCGTTTCGCATATGCTCTTTGACGTGTGCGCCGGCGACGCGCAGTGCAGGTACACGGTCTATGGCATCGATCACCAGGTTGAAGCGGTCTATCTGGTTGCGGATGGCCAGGTCCATGGGGGTGTTTATGTCGCCCTGTTCCTTGTAGCCGCGCACATGGATATTGGGGCTGTTGGTCCGGCGGTAGGTCAGCTTGTGAATCAGCCAGGGATATCCGTGGAAGTTGAAGATCACCGGTCGGTCGCGGGTAAACAGGCTGTCGAAGTCTGCATCCGTCAGGCCGTGTTCGTGTTCGCTGGTGGGTACCAGGCGAAACAGATCCACCACGTTGACGAAGCGCACCTTCAGTTCGGGGAAATGGGTGCGTAGCAGTGCGGTCGCGGCCAGCGCCTCCATGGTCGGCACGTCGCCGGCACTGGCCATCACCAGGTCGGGCTCGGTGTCCTGGTCGCTGCTCGCCCAGTCCCAGATTCCGATACCCTTGGTGCAATGCACGATGGCGTCGTCCATGTCGAGGTACTGAAGGTGTTTCTGTTTATCGGCGACCACCACGTTGATCTTGTCGGTGCTGTCCAGGCAATGGTCGGCGACCGACAGCAGGCAGTTCACGTCCGGCGGCAGGTAGATGCGCGTCACCCGCGGACTCTTGTTGGTGACCAGATCGAGGAAGCCCGGGTCCTGGTGGGAAAAACCGTTGTGGTCCTGGCGCCACACGGTGGAGGTGACCAGGATGTTGAGCGAGGATACCGATGCGCGCCAGGGTATCTCCAGGGATTTCTCCAGCCACTTGGCATGCTGGTTGAACATCGAGTCGATGACGTGGATAAACGCCTCGTAGGAGGCGAAGAAGCCATGTCGTCCGGAGAGCAGGTAGCCTTCCAGCCAGCCTTCCAGGGTATGCTCGGACAGCACCTCCATCACCCGGCCGTCGCGCGCCAGATGGCCGCCGTCGGCGTCTTCCGGCAGCAGGCCCGCCATCCACGCCTTGCCGCTCGCCCGGTAGATGTCGTCCAGGCGATTGGAACCGGTCTCGTCGGGACAGAATACGCGGAAGTTGTGCGGGTTGGCACGCATCAAGTCGCGCAGCAGGCGGCCCAGCGGGCGCGTATTCTCCTCGCGGGCCTCGCCGGGGCAGGTCACCCGAACCGCATAGTCGCGGAAGTCGGGGCGCATCAGGGCCTTGCGCAGCAGGCCGCCGTTGGCCACCGGGTTGGCACTCATACGCCGCAAGCCCGCGGGGGCGAGTTCCGCCAGTTGCGGGTCCAGCCCGGCGTTCGCGGTGAACAGGCGTTCGGGCTCATAGCTGCGCAGCCAGGCCTCGAGCTGGTGCAGTTGCTCGGGGTCGCGGTGCGGATCCAGCGGAATCTGGTGCGCGCGCCAGGAGCCCTCGACCTTGTGCCCGCCCACCTCTTTGGGGCCGGTCCAGCCCTTGGGCGTGCGCAGCACCAGCATCGGCCAGGCGGGCAGAGCCTCAATCCCCTGGGTACGCGCCTGCCGTCGGATCGCATGTATCTGATCCATTGCGTCGTTCAGGGCGGCCGCCAGCGACTGGTGTACCGCCTCTGGCTGGTCGCCCTCGACGAACAGCGGGCGGTAACCGTAGCCGCGCATCAGTTCGGCGAGCTGTGCGGCCGGGATGCGCGCGAGCAAGGTCGGGTTGGCGATCTTGTAGCCGTTCAGGTGCAGGATGGGCAGTACCGCGCCGTCGCGCGCCGGGTTGAGAAACTTGGTGCCGTGCCATGCCGTGGCGAGCGGTCCGGTCTCCGCCTCGCCGTCGCCGATCATGCAGGCCACGATCAGTTCCGGGTTATCGAAGGCCACGCCGAAGGCATGCGCCAGGCTGTAGCCGAGCTCACCACCCTCGTGCAGCGAGCCAGGGGTCTGCGGGGTACAGTGACTGCCGATGCCGCCGGGGAAGGAAAACTCCCTGAAGAAGCGCCGCAGGCCGTCCATGCTCTGCCCCTTGTCGGGATAGACTTCGCCGTAGGTACCTTCCAGCCAGGCATGCGCGAGCACCGAGGGTGCGCCGTGCCCGGGGCCGGAGATGAACAGCAGGTCCAGGTCGCGCTCGCGGATCAGGCGGTTGAGGTGGGTCCACACCAGCGTCTGGCCGGGGTCCGAGCCCCAGTGGCCGAGCAGGCGCCGTTTGATGTGCTCGATCTTCAGCGGCGCCGCGAGCAGCGGGTTGTCGCGCAGGTACAGCATGCCGGCGCACAGGTACAACGAGGCGCGCCAGTACGCGTCCAAGCGCGTGAGCGTTACGGGATCCAGTGGCCGGGCTGCGGTTGTCGGGGCGGTCATAGGTTTCGATTCCTGTCTGGGACGCAGGCCCCCCAATGGATCAATGCCAGCTCCAGCGGCCAGCGCAGAAGCGGGTGATCGGGGACCAGACGCACACTGTTATCCTCGGCGGGGCGCCAGGTGTCGTCCAGCCCGGTGCCCGCCTGCCGGTAGACCTTGCGCACCTGCACATCGGCGTTCAGCCGTTGCATGAAGTCTGTGTCGCGTGCCAGTACCTGCAGGCGCGTATGCGATGCGCTTTCCATGATCAGTACCGGGTTGCGGGTGGTCTCCCCCTGCTCGGCATCCACGGCGTACCACAGATCCGCGGAGCGATCGCCCGTGTTCCAGCTCAGGTCGAAGGCCCGTTCCGTCAGGTCTTCCAGACCCGCGGGCAGTTCGCGCGGTAGCAAGTGTTGCAGGGTCATGGTTCGCTGTGCGGATGGATGCGTGCGCCCAGGGTTTCGAGAAAACCGCGATGGCGCGCTGAGGTCCTGTCGAAGCGGCGGTATACGGAAACCTTAGCCGCATCGGTGACGAAAGACCAGACAATTGAATAGCCCCAAACCAGCGCGATCTCAGCCCATGAGATAGGGGTGACCAGACCGAAGCCGTACGCGCACAGCACGGTGGCAGCCAGCTTGGTCGTGACACCCGCCCAGATCATCACCGGGGCGGGATAGGGACGTTGGATGTACCAGCCGCGGGCACGTGCCACGAACAGGGTCAGGTGGCCCGCTACTGCCATCTTCAGAAAGATATAGGTCTGCACCTTGGCGATGTCCAGGTGCAACCAGTCCACCGCCAGGTAGAGCATGAGGAAGCTGCCCAGGGTGCCAATCACGCCCATCACCGTGGATACCGTAATCACACGGTGCATATCCCAGCGCACCGGCCGTTGCGCCAGCGCGGTGTTGTCATAGGCGATGGCCATGATGGGTACGTCATTGAAGAATGCCAGCAGGATGATCATGATGGCGGTGATCGGGTAGAAATCGAACACGATCATCGCCAGCACAACGAAGATCATGATGCGAATGGTCTCGGTGATGCGATAGATGGCATAGGAGTTCATGCGCTCGAAGATGCGACGAGCCTCCTCCACGGCGCTGACGATGGTGGACAGTCCAGGCGCGGTCAGGATCAGGTCGGCGGCCGCGCGCGCCGCGTCGGTGGCGCCGGACACCGCGATACCCACGTCGGCCTGTTTCAGGGCGGGGGCGTCGTTGACCCCGTCGCCGGTCATGGCCACCAGGTGACCGCGCTCCTGCAGGGACTTGACGATGGCGTACTTGTGTTCCGGGAACACCTGTGCGAAGCCGTCGGCTCGCTCGATGCGCTCCACAGCATTCGCTGTTCGCCGCCCTTTTTGCACGGTCGCGCCGAATAACATGTCCGCCGGCAGTATGGCGTTGCCCAGGCCGAGCCTGGCGGCGGTCTCGCGCGCAATGGCCAGGTTGTCACCGGTGACCATCTTGACCGCTACCCCATGCGCGCCGGCTTGACGGATGGTCTCTGCCGAGTCTTCCCGCGGGGGATCGAACAACGGCAGGATGCCGAGGAAACGCCAGTCATCTCCGGCGTCCGCGCGCGCCACCCCCAGTGTGCGGTAACCCCTGGAGGCCAGTTCGTCGATCGAGGTCGTGGCGCGTTCGGTCTCTTCGTTGCCCAGACCGCACAGGGACATGACGACCTGCGGTGCGCCCTTGGTGACCCTGAAGGAACTGCCGTCGGCAGCCTGTATATCGGCCTGCGTGCGTTTGTTAACGGGATCAAAAGGGATAAAGGCGGTCTGGATGTAGTCTTTCAGCACCCTGTGTTCTTCCAGTCCGCCGATTACCGCCATATCGATCGCATCCCGGTCCTCTTCCTTGGAAGCAAGCACGCCGGCCAGGATCAACTCCGGTACGTCGGCGCTGCCGAACACCACCGGCTGGCCAAGGGTGAGCTCGTTGCGCGTCAGCGTGCCGGTCTTATCCGCACAAAGAATATCCACACCGGCCATCTCCTCTATCGACTGCAACCTGGAGACGATGGCCCTCATCTTCGACAACGCCAGCGCGCCCACCGCCATGGTGACCGACAGCACTGCGGGCATAGCAACCGGGATGGAGGCAACGGTCAGGATCAGGGCGAACTGCACCAATTCCAGCATGGGTGCATGGCGGAACAGTTGCACCACCAACAGGACCGCCACCAGGGTGATGCTCAGATAGATGAGGTAGTCGCCGATGGCCAGCACCGCCTTCTGGAAGTGTGACACCGCCCCCGCGCTCTGCACCAGCCTGGCGGTGTGGCCGAAATAGGTGTCTCCGCCGGTGGCGGTGACCAGCGCGACCATTTCGCCCTGCTTGGCGATGGAGCCGGAGTACACGACATCGCCCGCTTTATTGTTCACCGGCAGCGACTCTCCGGTGAGCGCTGACTGGTCTACCGCCAGGTAGTCGCCCTGGACCAGCTTGGCATCCGCGGGGATGGTGTCACCGAGACGCAAGCGCACGACATCGCCGGGCACCAATTCGACGGCGTCGATCTCCTGCCACCGTCCGTCGCGCAGCACGCGCGCCTTGAGCGCCAGTTGGCGTTTGAGCGCATCCAGTGCATTGGCCGCCTTGTACTCCTGCCAGAAGCCGACCCCGGCATTAAACACCAGTAGAACGAGGATGATGACGACGTCGTCCCAGTGTCGCACCAGGGCGGAGAGCAGGGCGGCAACCTCGATCATCCATGGGATCGGCCCCCAGAAGTAGCCCAGAAAGCGCAGCAGCGGGCTGGTCTTCTTCTCCTCGAGTGCGTTGCGGCCGAACTGCGCAAGCCGCGTCTTCGCCTCTGCCGATGCGAGTCCCTCGGGCGCTGATTGGAGGCGGCTGAAAGTATTTTCCGTGTCCAGCTGCCGGGCTTCTTGGCTGTCTATCGATGAGATCAAGGTATAACTCCCAAACCAAAGGCCCCGTTACCATCGGAGGCAAGCACAATCCATTCCAAAAGCAAAAGCGATGCGTTTCTCCCCGAGGTCCGGGTCGATGGGTGCGACGGGCGCGGAAAAGGGCCGATCGATCTGGTGGAATAAAACCAACTTGGTGCATATCAACCGATTTGGTGCTGCAACGCCATGATCTGGCGCGGCCGTTCGGGACATTGACCGGTTGCGCGGAGTATAGTCAGCATAACCCACGTATTTCGCGAGACTCCACCCGGGAACCGGCCGCCACACCGCCATCCCTGTCCCTTAATCCCCGCGACCCGGCCAGCGCCCGGTCCCTCCCGAGCCTCTGCCACCGGCTTTTGTCGGCCTTTTACCCGCGCTGCGGCCCCCCGGCCGCAGCCCACCCTGCCCGCCCCCACTCGGGCCGACAGCCTTGCCGGGGCATGTGACTTCACGGATCCCCGCTTGCGCCCCGTCAACCCCACCCGTCGGGCGGCGCACGCGAACCATTTGGCGCGAACGATTTGGGGTCAGAGTAAAAACACGCCCACCCCAAATTGTTTCCACCCTGGCACCAGATATTGGTGAGTTTTTACTCTGACCCCAAATATTGCTGCCCGAGCTGTCCGATGATGCACTGCTAGACCACCTCGAAGACTGGCTGCTGCCGTATCTCGACGCGCACAACAGCATCCGGAAACTGCAGGCTCTCTACCTGCGCGCCAGCCTGCTCGGACACTTAAGCCATGCGCAACAACAGGCAACGGACCGGCTGGCGCCGACACACGTCCTGGTGCCGAGCGGTTCGCGCATCGCCATCGATTACACCGACGCTAACAACCCCGTGCTCGCGGTGCGCCTGCATGAACTGTTCGGCCTGCAAGAGACACCCGCCATCATCAATGGCAGGTACAGCCTGCAGCTACACCTGCTGTCGCCGGGCGACAAGCCGATGCAGGTCACGCAGGACCTGGCAAGCTTCTGAAAAACGACCGACTTCGAGGTCAGGAAAGAACTCCGCGGCTGCTACAAGAAACACCACTGGCCGGAAGACCCGCTCACGGCTCCGGCCATCCGTCGCGCAAAGCGACGGGGGAAAACATGAGAATAAGGAGTTAGAACACTTCTCCCCATTTATATTTGAGAAATTTTCTCTGACATTCGTTTCGCCACAGGCCTGCACCTGTCAGATCCGGGATGTCTCTCGACCAGAACCCGTCTTTAATATGTGTTTCGAGTCAGAGACCGTCATGCACGCGGAGGCGGACATCCCGAAAAGCCTGTAAATACCGGATTCCCGCCCCCCCGCCTGCGCGGGTACAGGCTTTGCGCGGAATGACGGCAAATCCGGCCGGCTTCGGATTCCCGGATCTGAGATAACTTCCAGAACCTGTCTCAAGATTACGCTTCATGGATATGTAGCCTGGACGCTGGATGATTGAATGTATGCAGGACCGGCGCCACGCCGTGAAAAAAACAGGGAATTATTTCCTGACATGTTCTCCATGAGGGCACGGGTACTACCTGGCATGATCATGCCCTGTATGTGATTTCGAATTGTGAGACAGATTCTAGTGTGCTGTCCCGCAAAGAAGTATTGAAAGTCGTGTGAGTTTCTCAAAGATGGAATCGGCGGTTGCGGTCCACATGAAAGGGACAGGGTTTTCGTTGTATTGCTCAACGAAGCGATTGATACGGGCGGTCAGTTCGCTAGAACCTATCTCAAAATTGCCTGAGCAGTATTCCGATGGTTGCTAACTGCACAAATCGAGGAAATTCTCGGCGTAATATTCCCATCGACAGAGGAGTCGACGTTGCCACTGAATCCAGGCAAAGAAGCGTTCCACCAGCCAGCGCCGTTCATAGCGACGCAAGCGGCGGCCATCCTGTGTCTTGGGTTCAACCCGACCCTGCCGATGTGGCGAGATCATTTCAATGCCTTCCTGGCGCAGTTCTTCATCCAGTTTGTCGCTGTCGTAGGCGCGATCACCAATCAGATTTTCCGGCTTCGCTTCGATCATGTAGAAGTCAAAACTCAGCTGCACCAGGGTGACTTCGTGATGGTTGGCGGCGTAGGTACTGACCGCCAGCGGTAAGCCATGTCGATCCACAATTGCCATTATTTTCACACCCTTACCACGCTTCGTCGGACCGATCTCTGCGCCGCCGCCCTTGGCAGAGGCAAAGGTTGCATCGATAAAGCACTCCGATTCATCGAGCGCGCCTTCATCACGCAGCACGTTGGCCAGATCGGTCATCGCATCACGCAATATTTCGTTTCGACACCAATGTTGAAAACGCCGATGTACTGTTTTGTAGTTCGGATAGCACTGCGGCAGCATGTGCCACTGCGCACCGGTGTTGAGAATCCAGAGTACGGCTTCGAGGATCTTGCGGGCAGGAATCGGCTTACGACCTGGACGCTCAGCAGGGATATGCTCCTCCGGAAAGTGTTCCCGGTTGCGTCCCCACTGTTCGTCGCTTAGCTTCAGCACGTTGCCGATTATACGAAAAATTGGCTATTCAGTGATTTTGAGATAGGTTCTAGTACTTTTCCCTAATGTTCAGGAGATGATCCCGATTGTTCACGTTATAGGCCTTCGCATCGTGGGGCTTCCAGTAGAAATAGCAATCATGGCTCACTGCGTCAAATTTCCTGTATTTTTTCCCGTCTAATTCCATGGTCGTGGATTCACCCGACTCATCGGTGTCTTCCTTTCCCAGCATTGTAACGTCGCATACAAGCTTGTATTCAACCCCCGGCTTGAACTCGTAGAAAAACGCAATAACCTTGCCTATCGGCAACCCGACGAAAATCCTTGCTGCAACCAAATGCTCACCGGGCTCGATCCACATCTTCAGGTATCCCAGGTTACTGTCGTTTCCACCCCACAGACCGTTCCATGAACTGAATTTACTCCCGTCGTCACCATCGATCCCGGTGATGATGTCTTCCCATGCAGTATATTTTTTCTCCGAATGCCCGTATCCGTCCCTGAATGTGAACGATTTATTTGAATGCGTCCGGAGAATCACGTTGGACAATTCACGATAATCCTTTTTTGGCCCCGGATATGCCTTGTAGGCCCAGGCATCCGACGACCTTCCCTTCGCCGGACTGGCGCAGGATGACAGCAGGAAGGGAAGCAATAAAACGGCGATTGCCAGGAAAGCACCGGCTATCGATGTACGCCTGATCAACAAGAAAACCCTGTTCATGAATACATCAACTCCCTTTAAATAAATTACCAGGTTACTCGCAGGCAACGGCCAGCCTCTGGCAGAAGCAAATCAGGGTGTCAGGGCATATTCCCCACCTTATATTTACAGAAAAATACGAACCGACAACCTTTTCCACGTTACGTGCCGCGCTCGAACCACGTGCGAAGGCGGTTGGATTCGCCGGAGGATATTATTAACCCTGCAAAGGAGTCGAGCAGCACAATGGTGAGTGGCTGACCGTCAATATCGGCCTGCATCACGAGACAACGCCCGGACTCGTTGAGGTATCCGGTCCTGCTGAGCTGGATATTCCAGTGCTTATTTTCAGCAGGCGGTTGGTGTTAGCGCATGCGAGTTCACCGCGGCCTCTGTATGGCCTGACGCTGACCGAGCGGGTAGGACATGACAGCGCGCACCATCCTTGCCGTGTCGCGGGCGGAGGCCACATTCGCGGGGCCGAGACCGGCGGGATCACTGAAATGACTGTCCCGCATGCCAAGCTCATCGGTTTTCTGTTCATGGCTTCCACAAACGCCGCTTTACCAAAGGCCAGGTGCGGGCAAGTGCATCGGCTGCCCGGTTTTCGGATGACATCAGCGCCAGTTGCAGCATCTGTTTGCGCGTCAGTGCGGCGCCAAACAGCAGTCGCGACCCGGTCAGCTGTATCAGATCCCGGTCATCTTTGGTCAGGGTGATCCTTTCCTGCAAGTCGAGCTCGCTGTCCAGGATAACCATCGCCGTCATCAGCTTGGTAATCGAGGCGACGGGCCTGGGGTCACTTTCATGCCTGGAATAGACTTCCTCGAGATTCGGGTCCAGCACCAGCACCGCGTCCGACCTGAGCTCCAGTTTATTCGGGTTCAGTACGCGCCAGCGGGGCGACGTGACGACCTGCGGGCTTTTCCGGCCTCCAGCTCTGCCAGTTGGACTGTGTTTTCCGCGGCATTCCCGAACCCCGCGAAAAATATGATTGGCAGACCGCTGGCTGCCAGAAAGCGCCTCATCAACAACATGCCCCGGTCATTATGTGCGCCAGTTCAGGCTGGACTGGATGCTGATATTAAGGCAGTCAGTTGCGAAATTCATCCCCCTCGCCGTCCTGTCCCTGCTTTTTCTGACTCGGGCACTCAGTGGACGAATGAGTTGAACCATATTCACTCCATCACCACTTACAGGCCAATCGGTATACTGTCCCCGGAATTGTTCCAGCTTCTGCCGCTCGTGGCGCGCGGTCGCCACCCCGGCATGCAGCGAAAAGCCGGCCACTTTTGCCACCCGCGCATTAGATTCTTCCAGGCTGCCCGCCGGCGGCAGGCTCTGCAGGCAGAAGGCCTTGCGGCCCTCCTGCGGACCCACGGCAATGCGATAGGTAATGGAACTGCCCAGCACACCTTCCAGCCCGGTCTCGCCCACTCCTGCGGACCCACGGCAATGCGATAGGTAATGGAACTGCACAGCACACCTTCCAGCCCGGTCTCGCCCACCGCTCGATTACGTCACTCTCCTTACCAAGGAATATCGCGGCCCGAGTAATTTTATCTATTCGCTGAGTTATTTGAGGAAGGGCAATGAGTGCGAGTGGAAGAGCCTGCCGGCCACCTTTTCCCAAATGCACAAGCTGAAGAAACGACTGGATGCGGAGGGGGTTCAGACTTTTAATCTCTGGTACGTATCAGCTTTGGGAAACCAGTCGCGTTGTGGTGATGCAGAAAAACTGTTCAGTGAGTACCTTAAATGAATAAAATCATAACAACTGTGGCATGCACTGTATTTTCAATGATTGTTGCGTCGCAGGCGGTGAACGCTTACGAAGTCTCTACACACGCAGCGCTATCGGGCTATGCGGCAGATCATTCGGTGCTGGCCACTGACCTACGTTGCTGGGCGATTCTGGGCTGCGAGCGCATGGTACACGGGAATTCGAAAATTGGGATAATTGGGGTCAGAGCGTCAACTCTGCGGCAAGTCGGGCAGTTTCTACTCTGACCCCGAACAGACTGTACAAAACTTAAAGATCAATCACTTAACGCTACTGTTAATAAATATTTGATAGATTATGTCCAGCCTTAATGTTATTTATATGTAATTATCGGCGATACAACAACCAAGCGAGGGATAAGCACGGCACATGATCTGTCTGAATGATGACCCTTCGAAGTGAACCAGGTTTCTGGATTCGGAGATAGGTTTTTCTAGCAATAGATAACAATCAACAGTTGCCCCCGCATGGGCATCTGTACTTCAACCGTCGCAGCAGCTTCGTTATCTGATTAAATAACTACAACAAGCAACATGATGGAAGGAGAATGGAGGAAAAATGGAATTCAAGTATGCATATCGTGTAGCGGGTTTCTGCTGTGTCCTGATTGCGTCGCCTTGTAGCGCGGTAAATTACGGCATAACCCCGATTGCACCAATCGGGGCGCCTTCCAACAAACCTTTGTGGAGTGTATCAACCGCGTCTATTAATCAGGGTGGTCAGATTGCCGGAAGTTATTTGAATGAACAGGGGGAAAGATATATTTACTTATGGGATAAATCATCCGGGTTAACTGATCTTTGGCAACAGCCGGGGCGGCAGGACTATCCCACCCATGTAGCAATCAACGACAATGGTACTGTTGCCCAGGGAGTCAGAATAGGAGACCAGTCAGGATTTCAACAATTGTCGTTCACGAATGCGACTCACCCGGAAATTATGTATATTGGCAATGACGGAACTTTGGGTGTCCGGGACTCGTCCAGCTACAGCCCGAACAGTGTTATCCGGAATCCGGTCGGAACGGAGCAATTACTGCCTGATATCACGCTTGTTACGATGAATCGCTACGGCGATTATATTGGCGAAATCACTATTGATGCTCCCTCAGCAACATGCTACCCCGCGAGTGATGGTTTAGGGGATGACTGTTTTGATACGGCTGTTGCGAACATAGGTGGTCAGCAATATACAATCGGATTATTCGACGGAAATTCTACAGGGTCAATCAATGATCTAAATGACAACGGACAGGTAGTCTGGTCTTCATATTTTTCCTGGTTTCCAAATTCAAGATTTACCTCCGGACATTTGTTCGAGAATGGAGTAAGCCAGGACCTTGAGGGTGAATTTGCATCTCCCATGGCACTAAACAACTTCGGTACCATCGTCGGGTATACTTGTGTCGTGCCGAGCGAAAAAGCGGGGTTGCGCTCATGTAATTTAGAGGCGGCTATCTGGGAAAACGGAAATTATTCTGTCCTTGCGAACCTGATCGTAAACGACATGACTGGCATTACACTGCTTCGGGCTGAGGATATAAATGACCAGGGAGAGATAGTCGCTGAAGGCGTTTACAACGGGGTACCGTATAGTTTTTATCTTGCACCGGTGCCACTTCCGCCTCCCGACTGTGCACCGGAGGGCGATTCCGAGGGTGCGGACAGGGGTGGCCCGGAATCACACGCGATAGAACGACGGCGGTGTCCGGGGTGGCATCCGGGTGCAGCCCGGGAGTCTCGGGAGTGGCGTCGGGGAAGGCACCACACCAGGGCGGGAAACCGGAATCATGGGAAACCGACACGCTGCAGGTCGCCAGAATTCCAGTTTTTCAGTTTTCCACCCTGCCACTGGCAGATAGGTAGGGCGACCCTGCCTCGTCCCCGGTGAAGCTCAAGCTCACTTCTTCACGGCATCAGCCACGCAGTTCGATGCGCTTTGGAGGGTGTCCGTGGATAGGTGCGAGTACCGTTCCGTGACCTTGTTCGTGGAGTGCCCCAATATTTGCTGCACCTCGTAGATTGTCGTGCCCGCGTTCGCCAGCATCGACGCGTGTTGATGCCTCAGGTCATGAATGCGGACATGCTCCAGACCGGCTTTCTTGCGCAGTCGAACCAGACCTTCTGGATGGTGTTGTAGGGCAGGAATGTCGCACGGTTGATGAACACGTGCTCGAATCAATCCTTGGTGTCTTGCTTCGACAGGATTTCCTGAGCCGAGTCATTCAACAGCACGGTCCGCACCTTGCCTGATTTCGAGTACGTGGCCGATATGCGCCACACGCGATGCTCGACGTTAACCAGATTTGGCCGTACACCCGAAATCCGAGCATAGCCTGAAGTGGGTGTAACCATATCGGGGGGTGCGCCGACCCGGTGACTTGTGGTCTTTTGATCACCCTCTATGCCTGGCGATGTGTTGTGTAAGACGAAGGCCGCACGGCTGTTGCAAATGAACCCGGAGTCCCTGCGCCGACTGGCCTACCGCGGCGCGATTCCTGCCCGCAAGCCGGGCCGGAAATGGCTGTTCGTGGAGGCACACCTGGAGGAATGGCTCAAGGGGGATTATGCTGCGTCCGGGGAGATGGCGCACATCGGAGGTGACGTGTGTCCATCTACAAGCGAGACGACAGCCCGAACTACTGGGTCAACATCTCAATCCCGGGCCACAGGCCGGTGCAGAAAAGCACTCGGACTGCCAACCGGAAACTAGCACAGGAGTTCCATGACAAGCTGAAGGCGCAGTTGTGACGGCAGGCCATGCTGGGCGAGAAGCGGATGTATCTCTGGGAGGAAGCCGTGCTGCGGTACCTGAACGAAACCACCCACAAGCGTGACCATGAAGGGGACAAGGCCCGCCTGCGCTGGCTGCATCCTCATCTGGAGGGCCTGGCCCTCACCGAGGTCACGCGCGACCGGATGGACGAGATCATGGCCGCCAAGGCACATCGACGACCGGGGACGATCAACCGCTACCTGGCTACGGTGCGGGCGATCCTGCGCAAGGCATGCCGCGAATGGGGCTGGATAGATGCCTGCCCGGCGCACAACCTGCGCCGGGAGCCGGCGAAGCGGGTACGGTGGATCACGGAGGCCGAGGCTGCAAGCCTGCTGGCCACCCTGCCCCCGCATCTGGCCGACATGGCGGAGCTCACCCTGGCAACCGGCCTGCGGGCACGCAACGTGCGCGGGTTGGTCTGGTCACAGGTGGACCTGTCACGGCGGATCGCCTGGCTGTATGCGGACCAGGTCAAGAACAACACCGACCTGACCGTCCCGCTCAACAGCATGGCGATTGCGGTGATCCGGCGACGGTTCGGCAGCCACGATACCCACGTGTTCAGCTACCGGGGCAAGCCGTTACGTAACATCAACGCAGATGCCTGGCAGCGTGCCTGTACCAGGGCGGAAATCGCCGATTTCCGCTGGCATGACCTCAGGCATACCTGGGCCTCGTGGCACGTGCAGAACGGCACCAGCCTGCAGGAACTCATGGAACTGGGCGGCTGGAAGTCATACCGGATGGTGCTGCGTTACGCCCATCTGGCCGGCGACCACCGGAGAAGCGCGGCGGGGAATATTACAAATTCTCTACGCTGCGCAGCTCATTCTGAAACGACGGTAAAGGAGGTGAATCACTAAACATCTGAAAATGGCGGAGAGGGAGGGATTCGAACCCTCGTAGGGCGGTAAAGCCCTCAACCGATTTCGAGTCGGTGCCGGTGTGACCGCTTCGGTACCTCTCCAATAATGTTCTGTCCCTACAATCTGCGCATCCCGCCCCCGGGCGGGCTCCCTTCGACCGCTTCCGTTCCCTCCGGCGAGCCGGTCGAACCTGCGCAGGAAGTCTTGCCCCCGACCGGGTTCGCGCCGGTGCGGTGCAAGCGCGGCGGTACCAATCCAGTGAACCCGGGCATGGCGGGCAGGACTAATCCGCAAATAGCAGCTGCCGATCCAGTGATCGATAGGCTATGATAACCATACAATGTATCTGGGATATAGATCGGCCGCCCATGCAGAAGCCAGCAACGAGACCTGCAAACCCGCCAGCATGTGCCCCGCGCATCATCCAGTCCGCGCATTCTAGCGCATGCCTTGCCGGGTCTGCCATGGGCAGGCTCATGCTGGCCGTCATCCTCTGCCTGATTCTGTCGGCCTGCAGCGGACCGCCGTCGCTGCTGGAACAGGTCGAGCAGCAACATCAGCTGATCGTCATAACCCGCAACGGCTCGACCACCTATTTCGAGGGTCCCGAGGGTCCGACCGGCTTCGAGTACGACCTGGCCAAGCGCTTTGCGGACTACCTCGGCGTCGAACTTCACATCGTCGTTCCCCCGAACTTCAACGATATCCTGCCCCTGGTCAGCCTGGGCGATGCACACCTGGCGGCGGCCGGCCTGACGATCACCGAACGGCGCAAGGAGAAGGTGCGTTTCGGGCCCGTATACCACACCATCACACCGCAGCTGGTCTATCGCAGCGGTTCGGTACGGCCGAAAACTCTGGCCGATCTGAACGGTACGCTCGAAGTGGTGGCCGGCAGCAGCCACGAGGAACGCCTGGAGGCGCTCAGTCAGCAGTATCCGGACCTCAGGTGGCAGAGCAATCACGAGCAGGACAGCGAGGAACTGCTCGCCATGGTCTGGCAGCAGCTGATCGACTACACCGTGGCCGATTCCAACGAGTTGTCCGTCAACCGCCATTTCTACCCGGAACTCAAGCCCGCTTTCGATATCGCCGAACCCCAGTCACTGGCATGGGCCTTTCCGAAAACCGCCGACAAGAGTCTGTACATGGCCGCGGTCACCTTCTTCAACAAGATCAGGCGCAACGGCATCCTCGCACAGCTGGTGGAACGCTACTTCGGCCATGTCGAGAATTTCGACTACGTGGGCACGCGCCGTTACCAGGCCCACGTCGAGCAACGCCTCCCGGCCTACCGGGAGTTGTTCGTCGAGGCCGGCAAGGCGGTCGGCATGGACTGGCGCCTGCTCGCCGCCATCGGCTACCAGGAATCCCACTGGGACCCGGATGCCGTCTCGCCGACCGGTGTCCGCGGACTGATGATGCTGACGCGTGATACCGCCAGGGACCTGGGCATCGATAACCGCCTCGACCCGGCACAAAGCATCATTGGCGGCGCACAGTACCTGTTGCGCCTGCGGGAGCGCATACCCGAACGCATTCCTGAGCCGGACCGCACCTGGCTCGCCCTGGCGGCCTACAATGTGGGCCTCGGTCACCTGGACGATGCGCGCATCCTGACGGTGAAGAACAAGGGTGACGCCGACAAGTGGGTGGACGTTAAAAAGAACCTGCCCCTGCTCAGCAAGAAGAAATGGTTCCAGCAGACCCGCCACGGCTATGCACGCGGCCGCGAACCGGTACGCTACGTCGAGAACATCCGTACCTACTACGATATCCTCGTGTGGCTGACTGAGCAGGAGGCACCGTCCGTCGCGGTGCGACGTGAACCGTTGCAGTTCGGTTCGCCGGCTTTGTAACAGGCGGCAGGACCAGGGTTAGGACAGGCGCACCGCCTCCGGTGTGTCAATCGGGGCCAGCGCCGCTCCCCGCGTTCCCGCCGCCCATGGCAATCGTTCATCCCTGTTCACCGCGCAAGCCCTGTCCGATCAGACAACCATCGATCCAGCCGGCGCCTACCGGTCCAGCATTTCGGCCTCCAGCGAAAGGTAGACCTGGTAGGCATTACGCCGATTGGCTTCCGCGAAGGCTGGCAGCGCGCTGAAATCGCTCCAGTCGGTCTCCCGGTAGGCCTCGTCGAACGGGACGAGATCCGCCACGGCCTGTCCCATCTGTTCGCGCAGGTAGGCCAGGTATCGCCGGGTCAGGCCGATCGCCTCGTTCGGCTGTTTCGCGACGCCGCCATGGCCGGGTACCAGCGCGACCAGTTTTTCGCGTTCCATGCGCTCCAGCACCTGGAGCCAGAGCCTGGTATTGGCATCGCCGAGGTACGGCACCCTCCCCTCGAAGATGATGTCGCCGGAAAACAGCACCCGGTCCGGTGCGACGTACATCGTCAGGTCGCCGTCGGAATGGGCATTGCCGACCACGGTCACGGTAAATTCGACATCCCCGAGCCGGAACCGGGTGCCCTCTTTCAGCAACAGGTTGGGCCGCACCAGGCGGGTATTTTTATCGACCCACGGGGCGAGCGTGGTGCGGCGTTCATCGAGGCGCTGCTCGGCGACGGGCGAGTCCAGGTAGTTCGCGGCGCCTTCGGGTGCGACGATCTCGGCATCGAGATCGGAGAAGACCTGCAGGCCGTAGATGTGATCGGCGTGATAGTGGCTTACGATCACCCGCACGATCGGCTGGTCGGTGATCGCGTGTATCTTCTCCAGCAGCAGCTGTGCCAGGGAGGGCGTACCCAGCGCGTCGAATATCACGACGCCCGCCCCGGTGACTACCACGCCCGCGTTGGAAACGAATCCCTGGTTAGCGGTCGCCACGCCCGGAACACCTTCTGCATACCAGACATGATCGGAGACCTGCCTGAGGTTCATCTCGACCGTCGCCGGCGGATACCCGCCGTTCCCGTCTTGCGCAGCGGCAGGCAGGAACGGCGGGAGCGACAGCATCAGGCATGCGAGGATACAGCAGAACAACCGCATACAATGTTACCTGGTTCCAGTGCCCTGTTACGCGTCCACACGATACTACGGCGCATCACGCCCGGCAAATTCAATCCCGCCGTGCGCGGAAAAAGTCGCGCAGCAGCGCGCTGCACTGCGCCTCCAGCACCCCACCCGTGGCGACGACGCGGTGATTCAGCCCGGGCAGCTCGAGAGCGCGGCACACGCTGTTCACGGCGCCGCTCTTCGGATCCGGTGCACCGTACACCACGCGCGTCACGCGCGCATGTACGATGGCGCCGACGCACATCAGACACGGTTCCAGCGTCACGTACAGGGTGGTGTCCGTCAGCCGGTAATTGCCCATTGCCTGGCCGGCCGCGCGCAGGCACTCGATCTCCGCGTGGGCGCTCGGGTCGTGCGCCCCGATCGGCCGGTTGTGACCGGCGGCGACCGGCACATCGCCCGCGACCAGCACGGCGCCCACTGGCACTTCGCCCGAGCGCGCGGCGGCCGCCGCCCGGTCCAGGGCCTGCTGCATCCAGTGCTCGTCCGGGGGCTGTGTCATGGTCGGGTCGCGGCGCATGCAAGGACGGGTGGGGGACAGAGCCCGATTTTCCCATTAAACCGGAACACACGGCCCGGGGCGGATACCGGACGAAAAATCATGGTCTGTCCCCGCTCTATCCGGCAGCCGGCTACTCCCACTCGATTGTTAATGAGCCCTGGAAAGACAGCAATGGCACGGGTTCCCCGATGGTGACACGTCCCGATGCCATGAAAAATAACATGCTAAAGAATTCCTGTTCCATGTTTACGATGGCTCAACATCCGCTGCCGGAAGATGCAACAACCGCTCGCTGCCAGACGCGAGCAACTCTCACCTGCTGAGGATCACGACGGTACACATGCGGAATGGCGGGTGGATGAGTTCACGCAGGACATGCTGATCGAATTCGGGCACCACACAACCCATGCCGGAATGCTCGACCAGGGACTCGATGCGCTGGAACAGTTCCGTCACCAGCCGTTCCCCGACCTCGGGCACTCCCTGCCCCACATACCATGCTCGCACTTCTTCAAGATCACGAGGCGCGAATTCTGCGAAACTGATGGCCGTCCGCGGCATTGTGCAATATCAGGATCAGGCCAAGCCGCTTCCTGGCCTCGTCGATGGACACTTCGCGCCCAGCTTCCAGGGCTGCCAGCCCAACAATCACCGCGCGCCCCGGATTCACTTTCAAATCGGTGGGAGGTACCAGGTTCTCGTAAAAATTTGATCTTCATGAGAAGACTTCACAAAGACCATTAATCAACAAGTGATTACTCCACCGGCTAAAGCCGGTGGCTTCGGGTTACGGCTGAAAGCCGGATCGATCGGCCATCCGGCCGATCAACCCCCTCCCCCTCAGGGGGAGGGTTGGGGAGCGGGGCGTCTTACAGAAAAACACCGTCATTTATCCCCTCATCCCGACCTTCTCCCGGAGGGAGAAGGAACCCTTTTTCTGCCCGTGGCCCGTATCCTGCTCAACACCATTTGCCTGCAGGTTGATCCACCGCCTGAAGGCAGGGGGTTTACGGATCCCCTATCGGGGAATCTAAAATAGCAGCTGATTAAAACACATTCAAGAGCCCATTTTACATCTCGGCAAGATTGTGGGCGTTGCAAGAAATAGATCTGCCCCGTTTTATGCTTCTCAAGCACACCAATGTTTAGAGCAAGTAATGCAAACACTGTATAGCTCCTGAATAAATCGCCTTGGTGACTGAATACTGAATGGCCGGACCATGCACTTTACACTAAGATCACTCAACAACAGGGAGCTTAACTGCTATGACAGATGAATCATCGAAGCCGCTCGCCGGACAGCGGGCGTTGGTCACCGGGGCTAACTCCGGTATTGGCGCAGCCATCGCACGTGATCTCGCGGCAGCGGGTGCGAAGGTCGTAATCAACTATGTCGTTCACGAAGAGACTGCCCAACAGATGGTCCACGAAATCGAGACCACTGGAGGCCAGGCCATGGCGATTCACGCCGATGTCAGCGACGAAGAACAGGTGCAGGCAATGTTCAAACAGATGATCGACGCCTGGGGCAGCATCGACATCCTGGTCAATAACGCCGGTATCCAGCGCGATGCGCCGTTTACCGAGATGACGCTGAAACAGTGGAACCAGGTCATCGGCGTCAATCTTACCGGGCAATTCCTGTGCACACGTGAGGCGGCGCGGGAGTTCATACGCCGTGGCATTGTGCCGGAACTGTCCTGCGCAGCGGGCAAGGTGATCTGCGTTTCATCGGTACATGAAGTCATTCCGTGGGCTGGGCACGTCAACTACGCCAGCTCCAAGGGTGGCATCTCCATGTTCATGCAGAGCGCAGCGCAGGAACTGGCGCAGCACAAGATCCGCGTCACCAGCGTCGCCCCCGGCGCGATCCGTACACCGATCAACCGCTCCGCCTGGAATACGCCGGAGGCTGCCGCTGAGCTGCTGAAGCTGATCCCTTATGAACGTATCGGTGACCCGGCGGACATTTCCAAGGCGGTTGTCTGGCTGGCCTCGGACGCCGCAGACTACGTTACCGGTACGGCGCTATTTATCGACGGCGGCATGACGCTGTATCCAGGTTTCCGCGAGGGTGGCTGAGCCACTGCGTGCGCTTCGTTTTGGCCGCGTGGTATGCGGTGATCTTGCTCAGGCGGAACGGCGTGAATGGCTGCTCACCAACGGTCTGAGCGGCTACGCCAGCGGCACCGTCGCCGGTTCATTGACCCGCCGTTACCACGGCCTGCTGATCGCGCCAGTCGGCGGCCCGCTGGAGCGGCGGCTGATTCTTGCCAAAGCCGATGCGACGCTTCTGCTCGACGAGCATGCATGGCCACTGTTCACCAACCGCTGGCAGGATGGCGTCGTTGCGCCCGCCGGTCATGTGAACCTGGAATCCTTCCTGCTCGATGGCCGCATGCCGGTGTGGCGCTTTACCTTCGGCGATGTCGGGCTGGAGATGCGCATCTGGATGGAGCATGGCGCGCATACGACCTATGTGGCTTACCGTCTGCAGGGTGACCGGGCGGCAAGATTGCGTATTGCCCTGCTCGCCAATGCGCGCGGATATCACTTCAGTCAATCCTCCTTTGGAACATTCAATCCGCAAGTTGTGGCAAACGGAAACCGACTCGATGTGACGGCACCCGGCCTCTACCAGCTACACATACAGGCTTCCGACGGCAGGATTGAGCCGTCCAAAATCTGGCATGAGCATTTTCAACTGATGCAGGAGCAGGAACGCGGCCTGAATGATCTCGACAATCACCTGTGCGCAGGCCGGGCAGAACTGGAGCTAAGACCTGGGAAATGGACGGGCCTTGTCGCCAGTATAGCAGCTGGCACTGATCCTCAAATCGATGCGGCAATGGAACGTTTTCATCGGCGCGAGCGGCAACTGGTCGCCGGGGCTGAAGACTGCCATCCGGAATTCCGCAACGCGCCGGCGTGGATAAGACAGCTTGTGCTGGCGGCGGACAGCTTCGTGATCGCGCGGCCCTTGCCGCAGGCGCCGGACGGAGAATCCGTCATTGCCGGATATCCTTGGTTTGGTGATTGGGGGCGGGATACGATGATCGCGTTGCCGGGTCTGACGCTGGCGACTGGCCGTTATGCGAGCGCCCGCAAGATACTCGATACCTTCGCGGCGCTGGTCGATCAGGGCCTGTTGCCCAACCGCTTCGTCAACGGTGGCGAGCAACCGGAATACAATTCCGTCGACGCCGCCCTGTGGTTCATCGAAGTGTGGCGGGCCTATGTGCAGGCCAGCGGCGACCGGGAGGCACTGGAACCTGTCTTTCCCGTTCTGGAAGGCATCATCGACTGGCATGTTCGCGGAACCCGCCATTGCATCCGCATGGACACTGACGACAAGCTGCTGTTTGCCGGTGAAGCAGGCATTCAGCTTACCTGGATGGACGCCAAGGTGGGCGACTGGGTGGTGACGCCTCGCGTCGGCAAGCCGGTTGAAATCAATGCGCTGTGGTACAACGCGCTGCGTACGCTCGCCGGGTTTGCGGCTGATCTGGGCCGGGATGCAGGACGCTATCAATCTCTGGCGGATCAGGTAAAGGAAAGCTTCCGACACTTTTCACGCCCGGCCGGCGGCGGGCTGTTTGATGTGCTGGATGGTCCTGACGGCGATGACGCCAGTATCCGCCCCAACCAGATTTTCGCGCTCAGCCTGCCGCATTCGCCGCTGGAGCCGGAAACCCAACAACGCGTGCTCACCGAATGTGGCCGTGAACTGCTCACATCCTATGGGTTGCGCTCCCTGAGTCCAAACGACCCAAATTACCATAATCACTACCGTGGTGGTGTGGCCGAACGCGATGGCGCTTATCATCAGGGAACCGTGTGGAGCTGGCTGCTGGGACATTACGCACTGGCGGAATACCGTGTGCATGGTGACGCTGCTCAGGCCCAACGCAGACTGCAACCGTTGGAAGATCACCTGACCGACGCCGCAGTGGGTTCGGTCAACGAAATATTCGATGGCGATCCGCCGCATGCACCGCGTGGAGCCATTGCCCAGGCCTGGTCGGTGGCCTGCACGCTGGAAGCCTGGTTACGGCTGGAAAAAGAGAAACTGAAACCATGAGCAAAACCGATAACCAACCCAATGCAGAGCGCCGCCGCCTCGAAGCGCAGCGCAACGGAACCGAGAACTGGCGGCTGTGGGGGCCATACCTGTCCGAACGCGCCTGGGGCACGGTGCGCGAGGATTACAGCGCCGGCGGCACCGCCTGGGAATACTTCGACCACGACCAGGCCCGCTCCCGCACCTACCGCTGGAACGAGGACGGTCTGGGCGGGATCTGCGATGAACAGCAGCGGCTCTGCTTCGCCATTGCATTGTGGAACGGCCGTGACCCCATACTCAAGGAACGCGCCTTCGGCCTCACCGGCAATCAGGGCAACCACGGTGAAGACGTCAAGGAGTATTTCTTCTTCGTGGACGCCACCCCCAGCCACGGCTATTTGCGTTACCTCTACAAATATCCGCAGGCGGCGTACCCCTACTCCCGGCTGGTGGAGGAAAATCGCCGCCGCGGTCGCGGCAATCCCCCTTTCAATCTGCTCGATACCGGCGTCTTCGCTGAAGAACGCTATTGGGATGTGGAGGTGCAATACGCCAAGGCGGGCCCGCAGGAGATCCACATCCGTATCATTGCTCATAACCGCGGGCCCGATAAAGCCACGCTGCACCTGATTCCCCAGCTCTGGTTCCGCAATACCTGGTCGTGGGGCGACAAGTCCGTGGAACGGCCGTGGCTCCAGGTCATGGAACAACCTGACAAGACTGCCTGGGGCATTTCCGCCATGCAGCCGGCGATGGGAACCTATTACCTCTATGGGGCGCAAGCTGCAGAACTTCTGGTCACGGAAAACGAGAGTAATGCGCAATTCCTGTGGGGCCTGCCGGGCCGCACACCCTATGTCAAGGACGCCTTCCACCGGCGCATCATCAACGGCGAAACGGAGGCGGTGAACCCGTACGGTGTTGGTACGAAATCCGGCGCCTGGCATCAACTGACACCAGCGGTTGGGCAGACGCAGCAACTGGACCTGGTGCTCAGTTCCGAACCCTTGGACGAGCCTTTCGCCCGTGCGGAGACGGTCTTCGCCAGCCGCCGTGACGAGGCAGACATTTTCTTTTATGAACTGCTGCCCGAGGCCAGTCCGGAGGAACAACGCATCATGCGCCAGGCGCTGGCGGGCATGATCTGGAGTAAGCAGTTTTTCCACTACGATCTGCACCGCTGGCTTGAAGGCGATCAATATCCGCCGCCCACGGAACGGCGTCAGGGACGCAATCACGCCTGGCGGCACCTGCGTGCATCCGACATCATCTCCATGCCCGATGCCTGGGAGTACCCGTGGTTCGCTGCCTGGGACCTCGCGTTTCACTGCGCTACGCTGGCGCTTGCCGACGTGGACTTCGCCAAGCAGCAGATCGAACAGTTGCTGAAAGAAAACTACCTGGCACCCAATGGGCAGATTCCCGCCTATGAATGGGCCTTCGGAGATGTCAATCCGCCAGTGCATGCCTGGGGCGCGCTCAAGGTCTACCGCGCCGAACGGGTGCAGCGCGGCGTGGGGGACAAAAACTTCCTGCAACGGGTGTTTCACAAGCTGCTGCTGAACTACGCTTGGTGGATCAACCGCAAAGACGCGCGGGGCCAGAACCTGTTCGAGGGCGGCTTCATGGGGCTTGACAATATCTCCGTGTTTGACCGCTCCAGGTCGTTGCCGCCCGGGTATACACTCAAGCAGTCCGATGCCACCGGCTGGATGGCCATGTTCGCCCTCAACATGACCGTGATCGCACTGGAACTAACGGCGGATGATGCTGATTACGAGGACATCGCCATCCAGTGTTATGAACAGTTCCTGTCCATTGCCAACGCCATCGCCGGTGGCGATGATGACAACCTGTCCTTATGGGACATGGACGCCGGGTTCTTCAAGGATCTGCTGGTCACGCCCGACGGCGAATCCCACCGCATCGATGTCTATTCCGTGGTGGGACTGATCCCATTATTCGCCTGCGAAGTGATAGGCCAACGCCTGCTGAAAAATGCGCATCGCTTTCGTAACTTGTTGAGCTATCACAAAAATGGGCTATTCCGCGGCAGTTATGTCTGCGCCTGTCCGGAATGGGAAAATGACCGGGGCGAACACTTGCTGGCGCTGGTGGACCATTCCATGTTGCCGCGCATCCTGCAGCGGCTGCTGAGTGAAGAGGAATTCCTCTCGCCCTATGGCGTACGCAGCCTCAGCAAACTGCACGCCATCTACCAGGATCTGGGTTATCTGCCCGGCATCGGTCCTTCCCGCATCGAATACGCTCCCGGCGAGTCACAAAGCACATTGTTTGGTGGTAATTCCAATTGGCGCGGTCCGGTATGGATGCCGACTAATTACGCGCTGGTGCAGGCACTGGAAAAGTATCACCGCTTTCTGGGCGATGACTTCCGGGTTAGCGTTCCCTGCCTGAACGGAGAGGAACTCAATTTGCAGGAGATCGCGACGCTGATTGCTGAGCGGCTGGTCAGTCTCTACCGGCGGGACGACGGCAACCGGATTCCCGCCATGCACGACGGCAGCCCGTTCCAGCATCAGCCGGCGTGGCAGGATCTCTGTCTGTTCTACGAATACTTTCATGCCGAAACCGGCGCGGGTCTTGGCGCGGCACACCAGACCGGCTGGACGGGGCTACTAGCCAATCTGGTCATGCGGCGGCACCGTAAGGACATACCCGTATCCCTGAGTTTCGAGGACGAGTCGTTTGGGGATTGATGAAAATATTTCGTTTTACGGCAAGCCGGTACCGGCAACCGGTACACTGATGACCTCAATGCGGCCGCCCTTTTGCTGTCTGGCCATGGCGGGGTCGTCGGTTTCCGAACTTGCGATAAATAATGTGAGGCGTTCGGGGCCGCCGAGCATACAGGCGTAAGGAGTACCGCGGGGTTTGATGCGTTGCAGGATTCCGCCGCCTTCCTTGACACGCAAAACCTCACCTGCATTTGGTGTGGCGACCCAGACGGCGTTTTCGGCATCCAGACAGATACCATCGGGATACGCATCTCCCAGATCCGCCCAGATCCGCCGGTTTGCGAGGCTGCCGTCCGCCTGGATGGCAAAGGCGGTCAGGCGCGCGGCGAAAGTTTCCGCTACGATCAGGGTGGTTTCATCCGGGGTAGTGACCATGCCATTCGGGAAAACCAGTCCTTCGGCGACGATACGCGTCTTGCCGCCCGGCTCGACGAGTATTAGTTCAGCCGGCGCCTGCGGCGCACCGCCATGCAGGTCAAAACCGAAATTGCCGAGATAGCAGCGCCCCTGTTTTTCCACCAGCATATCATTACAGTGGGATGAAGCCAGCCCGGACAAATCCGCGTATTCATCCAGGCCGGAATCCGTGAGCTGGAAAATCCTGCGTTGTGTCATGGCGACAACCAGCAAGCGTCCGTCAGGCAGCCAACCCAGCCCGCCTGGCAGGTCGTCCATCTCCGCGACGGTTTCGGCATGGCCATCCATGTCCACGGCGACGATGCGCCGGGCATGCTGGTCGGTAAACCACAACCTGCCCTCGCGCCAGCGCGGTGCCTCCGGAAACATCAGGTTATCGAGCAGGATTTGTGTCGTCAGCGGCATTTGCATACCTTGCAGCGCTTGCATGATCGCCGCGACGACGGCTTCGGGATGCTGGTTGATATCGACGGTGATAACGTCCTTTGGTTCTGCCAGCGTATCAAACTGGCTCTTGAGCAGTCCGGCCCCCATGAAATGTCCTGTGCGGTTTTTCAGGCGCTCCAGAACTGTTTTGTAGCTCCCTGAAAGATACACAATGTGCACCCGTTCCCGGTCCACCATCAGCTGTTCCCGGTATTTCTGCTTTAACGCGGAACAGGCCAATACGCCGCTGCGGTTATCCGCCAGCGCCTCCCTGATCAGGTGTTCCAGGGCGGACAGCCAGGGTTTTCTGTCGGCGTCCGTGAGTGGCTCACCGCGCCTCATTTTGGCTACATTTTCAGCGGTATGAAAATCATCACCCTCGTAGAACTCCCACTGGAGTTCGGCGGCAAGCCGTCTACCGATCGTGGATTTCCCGGCGCCGGAAACGCCCATCAGAATAATAATCACATTAACCACCTTGTGTGGAAGGTCTGCTGTGCCTATTCCGGGGACAGTATACCTATTAGCCACGACCCTCCGAGCCGGTACCCAAAATACGTATACTGTCCCCGGATTACGCCTTGCCCTCTTCGGCTTGGGCGTGGTTATCGAACTGACCATTCCCATGTTAGCAGAGCGTCAACAAGCCACGAACTGGCATCGTCACCACATCATCGAGCGTTACGGCCTGCTCAACATCATCGTGCTCGGAGAAACCCTGCTGGCGGCCTCTATGGCTGTGCAACACAGCCTGAGCGAGCATGTCGAGCCCGAGGTGATCCGTATTGCCATCACGGCGCTGGTGATACTGTTCAGCATGTGGTGGCTGTACTTTTCACGCGAGGATCATCTGGCAGAGAATAGTCGTCGACTGGCTTTCATCTGGGGATACGGCCACCAGCTGGTCTTTCTCGGCGGTGCTGCCGTGGGGGCAGGCATCGCCGTGCAGGTGGATATCGCCACACAGCATGCAGCAGTCGGCGCCTATGCCGGGCATTGGGCAGTGGCGCTGCCGGTGGCATTGTATGTTACTGGCCTGTGGCTGGTACGCGACCGGGTAATTCTGCGCTACCGCGCTCATTGGCTGTTGCCGCTCATGGCGCTGGTGATTGCAGTCAGTCCGCTGGCGCTGGGCAGCGAGGCTGTCGCGGTGGTGCTGGTTCTGACCGTGTGGTTACGCAATCGTTACCTCAGCAACGCACGCTCTGAATAGGTCTCGGAATTTCTGCGAAGCATGGATATAGAGTTAGCCAATCTTCACTTTAAATGCCTGCCTATGCCTGTCATTGCCAGTCAGTTCCGGTCACTCCCACTCGATGGTGGCCGGCGGCTTGCCGGAGATGTCGTAGGTGACGCGCGAGATGGGCGGGACCTCGTTGATGATGCGGCGCGACACCGTATCGAGGAATTCGTACGGCAGGTGCGCCCAGCGCGCGGTCATGAAGTCGATGGTCTCGACGGCACGCAGCGCCACCACCCAGGCATAGCGCCGCCCGTCACCGGTCACGCCCACCGAGCGCACCGGCAGGAACACCGTGAAGGCCTGGCTGACCGTGTCGTACAGGTCGTGACGGCGCAGTTCCTCGATGAAGATGTGGTCCGCCAGCCGCAGGCAGTCGGCGTATTCCTTCTTCACCTCGCCCAGGATGCGCACGCCCAGGCCCGGCCCCGGGAAGGGGTGGCGGTAGACCATGTCATAGGGCAGCCCGAGCTCGACGCCGAGCCGGCGCACCTCGTCCTTGAACAGTTCGCGCAGCGGTTCCAGCAGCTTCAGTTTCATGTGTTCCGGCAGCCCGCCCACATTGTGATGCGACTTGATCAGGTGCGCCTTGCCGGTGCGGGCGCCGGCGGACTCGATCACGTCCGGGTAGATCGTGCCCTGCGCCAGCCACTGCGTATCGGCACTCAGTCTGCCCGCTTCCTCCTCGAACACCTCGATGAACAGGTTACCGATGATCTTGCGCTTCTGCTCCGGATCATCCACGCCGCGCAGCGCGGCGAGAAAGCGCGCCTCGGCATCGACACGGATGACGCGCACCCCCATATGCTCGGCGAAGGTCGCCATCACCTGGTCCCCCTCGTGGTGGCGCAGCAGGCCGTTGTCGACGAACACGCATACCAGCTGGTCGCCGATGGCCTTGTGCAACAGGGCCGCCACCACCGAGGAATCGACGCCGCCGGACAGCCCCAGCAGCACCCGGTCGCCGGCGACCTGCGCACGGATATCGCGGACGCTGCTCTCGACGATATGGTCCGGCGTCCACAGCGCGTCGCAGGCGCAGATGTCGATCACGAAGCGCTGCAGGATACGCCCGCCCTGGCGTGTGTGGGTCACCTCGGGATGAAACTGGATGCCGTAATAGCCGCGCGTGTCATCGGCCATGCCGGCGATCGGCGCGCTGTCCGTGGCGGCGATCACCCTGAAACCGTCCGGCAGCGCCATCACGCGATCGCCGTGACTCATCCACACGTCGAGCAGACCGTAACCCTCCTCCGAGGTGTGGTCCTCGATGTCCGTCAGCAGCCGGGAATGACCGCGCGCGCGCACCTGCGCGTAGCCATACTCGTGGTGGTCGGCGTTTTCCACCCGCCCGCCCAGCTGCGCCGCCATGGTCTGCATGCCGTAGCAGATGCCCAGCACCGGCTGCCCGGATTCGAACACGGCGGCCGGCGCGCGCGGCGAGGCGGCGGCGGTCACCGTCTCGGGTCCGCCGGAGAGGATGGTGCCGCGGGCGCCGAAACCGGCGATCGCGTCCGGTGCGGCGTCCCAGGGCAGGATCTCGCAATACACGCCCAGTTCGCGCACGCGGCGCGCGATCAGCTGGGTGTACTGGGAGCCGAAATCCAGGATCAGGATCCGGTGGGCGTGGATGTTGTCAGTCATGCCGCGTGGGAAGGGAGATAAGCGGGTGCTGACCTCAGGTATCGAGCCGGTAATTGGGTGCTTCCTTGGTTATGGCCACGTCATGCACATGGCTCTCGCGCATGCCGGCGCTGGTCACACGGATGAATTCCGGGCGGGTGCGCATTTCCTCGATGCCCGAACAGCCGGTATAGCCCATGCTGGAACGCAGACCGCCCATCAATTGCTGGAGGATGGTGACCATCGAGCCCTTGTACGGCACACGGCCCTCGATGCCTTCCGGCACGAGTTTTTCCACATCGCCGCCTTCCTGGAAGTAGCGGTCGCTGGAGCCCTCCTTCATCGCGCCCAGCGAACCCATGCCGCGGTAGGCCTTGTAGGAACGCCCCTGGTAGAGCTCCACCTCGCCCGGCGCCTCCTCGGTGCCGGCCAGCATGCTTCCGATCATCACCGACCACGCGCCGGCGACCAGGGCCTTGGCGATATCGCCGGAATAGCGGATCCCGCCGTCGGCGATCAGCGGAATGCCGTCCCGTTTCAGTTCCTCGGCCACGTTCGCCACGGCGGTGATCTGCGGCACACCGATGCCGGAGACGATGCGTGTCGTACAGATGGACCCCGGACCGATGCCGACCTTGACCGCGTCCGCGCCCGCCTCGACCAGGGCACGCGCCGCCGCGGCGGTGGCGATGTTGCCGCCGATCACCTGCAACTGGGGAAAGTGCTGTTTCACCCAGCGCACGCGGTCGAGCACGCCCTGTGAATGACCGTGCGCCGTGTCGACCACCACCACATCGACCTCAGCGGCGGCCAGGGCCTCGATACGCGCCTCGTTGTCACCACCGGTGCCGACCGCCGCACCGACGCGCAGCCGGCCGTGTTCGTCCTTGCAGGCGTTGGGAAAATCCGTGGACTTCTGTATGTCCTTCACCGTGATCATGCCGCGCAGCTTGAAATGGTCATTGATGACCAGGACGCGCTCGATGCGAAACTTGTGCAGCAGCGCGATGACCTCCTCCTTGGCGGCGCCCTCCCTGACCGTGACCAGCCGCTCCTTCGGTGTCATGACGCTGGACACCGGGTTATCCAGGTTCGTCTCGAAGCGGCGGTCGCGGCTGGTGACGATACCCACCAGGTCCTCGCCGTCGACCACAGGCACACCGGAGATTCTGTTGGCGCGCGTCAGCGCGATCACGTCGCGGATGCTGGTTTCGGGCGAGACCGTGATCGGGTCCTTGATGACGCCGCTCTCGAACTTCTTGACCTTGCGCACCTCGGCGGCCTGGTTCTCGATGGACATGTTCTTGTGGATGATGCCGACGCCGCCTTCCTGGGCCAGTGTGATGGCCAGTCGCGACTCGGTGACGGTATCCATGGCCGACGAGAGCAGCGGGATCTGCAGACGGATCTCGCGCGTCAGCTGGCTTTGCAGGCTGACATCGCGCGGCAGGACGGTGGAATGTGCGGGCAGCAGCAGGACATCGTCGAAGGTGAGGGCTTCCTGCACAATACGCATGGGTATCCGGTTTCCGCCGTTAACTTGAGTGGCCGCCAATTATAGGGACTGGGACTGGTCCGGTAAACTGCGCCATCCGGCACTCTTGGGCGGCCGAGCGGGCGGGATCCGCCGTTTTCATCCACCATCCGGGTCGGTTTTCGGTTATGCTTCCGGCCATGCCGGCCACGCCCACAGACCCGGACATCACGCCCCCGGCACGCGATATCTTCACCGTCTCGCGCCTGAACCAGGCGGCGCGCGGCCTGCTGGAACAGGGCTTCCCGCGCATCTGGATCGAGGGCGAGCTGTCCAATGTCTCGCGGCCCGCTTCCGGTCACCTGTATTTCACCCTCAAGGACGGCCAGGCGCAGGTACGCGGCGCCATGTTCCGCAACCGCAACCGGCTGCTGCGCTTCAAGCCCGTGGAAGGCCAGCAGGTCCTGGTGCGGGCGAAGGTCAGCCTGTACGAACCGCGCGGCGACTACCAGCTCATCGCGGACAGCATGGAGGAGGCCGGCGACGGACTCCTGCAGCGCGCCTTCGAGGCACTGAAACGGAAACTGGACGGCGAGGGCCTGTTCGATCCGGCGGGCAAGCAGGCGCTGCCGATGCTGCCGCAACGTATCGGCGTAGTCACCTCCCCGACCGGCGCCGCTTTGCGCGACGTGCTGAGCGTGCTGCGCCGGCGCTTTCCGGCCATTCCGGTACTGGTCTATCCGGTACCGGTACAGGGCAGGGACGCCGGTCGTGAAATCGCCGCCATGCTGGACACCGCCTGCCGACGCGGGGAATGCGACGTGCTGATCCTCACCCGCGGCGGCGGCTCGCTGGAAGATCTGTGGGCGTTCAACGAAGAGGTCGTGGCGCGCGCCATCCATGCCTGCCGTATCCCCGTGATCAGCGCCGTCGGTCACGAGGTGGATATCACCATCGCCGATTTCGTAGCCGACCGCCGCGCCCCGACGCCGTCGGCGGCCGCCGAGCTGGCCAGCCCCGAGCTGGCGGACTGGCTGGCCCGTCTGGGCGGCCTGCAAACCCGCGCGGCGCGGTATATGCAGCAGGCGCTCACGGCCGGCCGCGAGCGCCTGGGCTGGCTGGAGCGGCGCCTCGCCCTGCGTCATCCCGGCCAGTACCTGCGCCAGCGCGCCCAGCGCCTGGACGAGCTGGAAAACCGGATCCGGCTTTCCATAAATATGTATTTCAATAAATTAGAGTCTATTATTCATGCATTACATGCAACTCTCGTCCAGCTCACGCCACGCCACCGCCTCCACCGCACCGAGCTGCAGCGCCAGACCCTGGAAAGCCGCCTGCGCGTCGCCCTGGACACACGACTTGCAAATCGGCAGCGCCGCCTGGCGCTTGCCTGCAAGGCACTGGATACCGTCAGCCCGCTGGCCACACTGGAACGCGGCTATGCCATCGTCAGCCGCGCCGGCCAGCGTGAGATCCTGCGCCGGGCCGCGACCGTCAGCCCCGGCGAGCGCATCGAGGCAAGACTGGCGCAGGGTACCCTGCTGTGCACGGTCGATGCGGTCGACGACGATTTGCGTAGTGTGAACAGGCCCTAGCCTAACCTTGGCCACAGCGTGCCGGGAGGTTACATTTAGCGAGAGCTGCCGGCACACGCCGTTGACGCCCGGCAATCGCCGCGGCAGTGAACCCGGCTTCAGGCAGAGGCGACCCGTGATCCGATGAACAGACTCCCTCACATCTTCCTGTACACGCTGCTGTGCAGCGCAGCTTCCGTGCAAGCCCTGCCGCTCGACGGCACACCGGTCCCCGGCGGCATCGCCGTCATCCGGCTGCCTCCCGACGTCAACCCCGGGTCGTTGCGCTACCAGGGACACCGGGTGCTGGTCACGCATCAGGACGATGCCGACTACGCCGTGGTCGGCCTGTCGCTGGGTACGAAACCCGGGCACTATCGCCTCCGGGGCAGGACCGGCGTGAACAAGCCGCTCACGCTCGCATTCGACGTCGAGGACAGGCAGTACGATCAACAGCACATCACCATCGAGGACAAGCGCAAGGTCAATCCGGAAAAGCGCGACCTGGTGCGCATCACCCGCGAGAGGAAACGGATCGACGCGGCACTGGAACACTGGTCCGATCGGGACCGGGTGGTGGTCAGGTTCCGCAAACCCGTCGAGGGTCCGACCAGCAGTCCGTTCGGCCTGCGACGCTTCTTCAACGGGCAACCGCGCAGCCCCCACAGCGGGCTGGACATCGCCGCCGACGAGGGCACGCCGATCCGCGCGCCCGCGCCCGGCACCGTCATCGACGCCGGCAATTTCTTCTTCAACGGCAACACCGTGCTCATCGACCACGGCCAGGGCCTGGTCACCATGTACTGCCACATGAGCGCCATCGACGTCAAACCCGGTATGACCGTGGCGACCGGCGATGTCATCGGCAAGGTCGGCATGACCGGCCGCGCCACCGGCCCGCACCTGCACTGGGGCGTCAGTCTGAACGACGCGCGCATCGACCCGGCGCTGTTCCTGCCGGCGGATCAGGCGACGGAAGGATCGCGCGATCACTGATCGTCCTGCCCGCAGCACCGGTCCCGTGCCCGGTCACGGCCCGCACGCTACGAACCTGTTTTTACCACGCGGTTCCGCGGCCGATACAACGGTTACAGGCCGTCTGCGCAGATGGCATACGCCGATCCCGCCAGTTTGCGCGGCGAGTCCCGACTTGACCACGGTCAAGTGACGCCGGCGAACGGAGGTCTATTCTGATACACGGTTATCGAGATTTTCATTCTAACTTGTCCCGCCATATGAAATTATCCGTCTTCCCGTATCTGGTCCTGTCCGTGCTGCTGACCCTGATCACGGGTGGCGCCCTCGCGGCCGAGCCCTGCGCTCCCTTCGAGGGCGGCCGTGTCGATGCCAAGCTGCTCGCGGAGATGCGCGAGGCGGCACATGAAGGCCGTCTGTACCGCGTCCGGCCCGGCAACTCCAAGGTGGGATTCTGCGTCCGGTACTTCCCGTTCCAGGAATTTCGCGGCGAATTCACCAACATCGTCGGCGGCCTGGCCCTGCCGCCGGACATGGAGCGGCATGGCAAGGCCCTGCTGCTGATACACACCACCAGCATGGAATCCAGCGATCCGGACCTCAACCCGCTGGTGCAGGGTCACGAATTCATGGACACCGAACACTTTCCCGAGATCCTGTTCGTGGGGCGGGCCTTCCAGTGGTATAAGCCGCTGCAAGCCTATATCTACGGCGACCTGACCCTGCACGGCATCACGCAACCCGTGGTATTCAACATCGATGTCGAAGTCCTGGAGCGGGACGAGAACGAGCAGCCGGAAAACATCTTCCTGCGCGGTACCGGGCAGGTCAACCGGATGGAATTCGATATCCGCAGCCACCAGCTCATGATCAGCCAGAACGTGCGGCTTTGCCTGTCGGTCGAGCTGACGCGCTGGGAATGACCGGCAGCGGAGCACTCTCTCTCGTGCCGCGCACTGCGTGAGGTTCCGTGGCTGTTTGAACCCTGACTGACGATGGCCGCGCAAGCGCACGGAACGAAACGGAACAAACCAATCCATTCAGTATTGCTCCGCGGATTCCGCGGCCGTCATCCCTTGCCCAGACGTACGGGAATGCGGCGTTGTCCGAATGCGCCCTCGTACCGGTCGAAGCGACCGGCGATCTCCGCAGCGCAATCCGGGCAGTGCCCGTCGTCCGTGACGCGATAGTCAAGGATGCGGTGCCAGTCGCGCACGATCAGTGGCGCGTGGCACCCGGGGCAATATGTCGTACCGCCCTCCCGGTCATGCACGTTGCCGGTATAGACGAAGTCGAGGCCCTCGGCCTGCGCGATATGCCGCGCGCGCGTCAGGGTCGCCGGCGGCGTCGCGGGCACGTCGCGCATCCTGAAATCCGGGTGGAAGGCGGTAAAGTGCAACGGCACGCCCGGACCCAGCTCTTTCACGATCCACTGGCTCATGCGCCGGATCTCGTCGTCCGAGTCGTTGTGGCCCGGGATCAGCAGCGTGGTGATCTCGGTCCAGACCCGGGTTTCGTGCGTCAGGTAGACCAGCGTGTCGAGCACCGGTTGCAGGTGGGCGCCGGTCAGCCGGTAGTAGAACTCCTCGGTGAATGCCTTCAGGTCCACGTTGGCGGCATCCATGACCGCGTAGAACTCACGTCGCGGTTCGGCGTGGATGTAGCCTGCCGTCACCGCGACGGTCCGGATGCCGAGCGCGTGGCAGGCATGGGCCGTGTCGATGGCGTACTCGGCGAAGATCACCGGGTCATTGTAGGTGAACGCGACGCTCCTGCTCCCCGCCTGCGCGGCGGCCTGCGCGATTGCCTCCGGACCGGCCCGGTCCATCAGCCGGTCCATGTCCTTCGACTTGCTGATGTCCCAGTTCTGGCAGAACTTGCAGGCCAGGTTGCAGCCGGCCGTGCCGAAGGACAGTACGGAAGAACCCGGGTAGAAGTGGTTGAGCGGCTTTTTCTCGACGGGATCGATGCAGAAGCCTGACGAGCGCCCGTAGGTGGTCAGCACCATGCGTTCCCCCTCGCGCATGCGCACGAAACACGCACCGCGCTGGCCGGCGTGCAGCTTGCAATCGCGCGGGCACAGGTCGCACTGGATGCGCCCGTCCGGCAGCGCGTGCCACCAGCGCGCCGGGTACGGGCCAGGATCCCCGGTCATGTTCATGTCAGTCTTCATTGGCCTCTTTCCACTTGTTCACCGTGTAGCGCGACAGGCGGATGCCGTCGTCCCAGAAGTCCGCGGGCAGGCCGGCCTTGCGCTTGAGCTGCCCCAGGAAGTCCTCGGGCTGCGGCAGCGACTCCCAGACTTGCGGCAGGAAGGTGCCCCGCCTGCGGCCGTACTGCAGCACGACGCCATCGACCCCGGGACGCAGCTGTGCGAGCGCATGCGCCTCGGTTTCGTATTCCATGTCCTGCGCATCGGACAGCAGCGACACCTCGATGCGCGTGCGCGGCAGTTCCGGTGCGCTCAGCGGCGGGAAACGCGAATCGCGCAACGCCGCCGCAACGGCGTTGGCCCGCACATCGTCCAGCAGCGGACGATGTGCCTCCAGGCTGCCGATGCAGCCGCGCAGCGCGCCCTGCTGCGTCAGGGTGACGAAACTGGCGCCGGGCTCCTGCAGCCACGCCGCATTCGTGGCATGGCCGGTTACGGCCTCTCCCAGCCGCTCGGCGATGGCATCACGCGCCACGGCCAGCAGGGTCGCGCCGCGTTCTTGCGGCGGCATAGTCATCGCTCCGCCTCGTAGAAGGCGATCGCGGCATAACCCACCACACGCGACCTGTCGCCGGCCGTATCACCGGAGTTGCGCAGATCCAGCAATTCCGCCGTCAACGCCCGGCGCCCGGCAAAGGCCAGCAGTCCGTTGACCGGCGTGGCGCCACAGGCCTCCCCGTGGTCGATATCGGCATGCAGGTCAAGGATGTGCCGGACCGTTTCGTTGTCGGTTCGCCGTGCTGCCTCGTAGGGCAGGAAGTGCGAAAGATCGGAGCTGATGACGATCAGTGTTTCCGGTCCGCCCCAGACGCGTGCCAGCACCTCGGCAACCTCCTCCCGGCCGGCATCGCCCACCACCAGCGGCAGCAGGCGGAACTCGCCCAGCACGGTCTGCAGGAACGGCAGATGCACTTCCAGGGAGTGTTCCCGGGCGTGGGCCGCGGCGCTCACCGTGACCTGCGGCAGGTCCGCCAGCGCCGCCATGGCCTCGGTATCCAGCATCACCTCGCCCAGCGGGGTGGCGAATGCCCGCGCCTGTGGCAACGCCAGTCCGCGCACCGGCACCCGGTGCACCGGACCGAGCAGCACCACACGCCGGATTCGACCGGCCATGGGCGCCAGCCGGGCATAGCCGCTGGCGGCAACCGGACCCGAATAAACATAGCCGGCGTGGGGTACGATCAGGGCCTTGGGGTGTGGACCGCCCTCCCGCGCGTGTGTCGCGGCCAGCAGGGCGCGTACCCCGCCGGCCAGCTCGGCCGGGCTGTCCGGATAGAAAAGCCCGGCTACCGCGGGTGGTCGGGAACTGTTCATGCAAACCTCGTATTCACTATAGGTCAGATGCGGCCGATCCGGGCGAAGTCAAGCCGCACCCGGCCGGACAGGGCATCGGCTCACGGCGCAATCCCATCCAGGACCCCGCGGTACAGCGTCGCGTCCGCTGCACTGTAACAGCAGGCGATGATGCGTTCGAAACGGTGTTCGTATTCACGCATCGCCTCGATCGCGATGCGCGCCGCCGCCGGCTTCGGATAACCGTACACGCCGGTGCTGATGGCCGGAAAGGCAATCGTTCGTACACCGTTTTGCAACGCGATTTCGAAGCTGTTGCGGTAACAGGCACGAAGCAGGGCCGGTTCGTAATGCCTGCCGTCCCGCCATACCGGTCCGACGGTATGGATGACACGCCGCGCCGGCAGCTTGAAACCGGGGCTGATCCTGGCCTCGCCGGTGCGGCAGCCGTTGAGAGTACGACAGTATTCCAGCAGTAAAGGGCCTGCGGCGCGGTGAATCGCGCCGTCCACTCCTCCACCACCCAGCAGGCTGCTGTTGGCGGCGTTGACGATGGCATCGACCTGCAGGCCGGTGATGTCGGCCGTGACGATCTCGATCATAGTCATCCGCTCGATGTCCACGCCACCGTGCCGCCGGTGCAGGACAGCTTTTCAGGTCGCGTGTTGCGGCCATGAACAGCATGGAGTATAGCAGTGTGGCCACGCGGCAGGCCGCACGTTGCCTCCCCCTGCCGATGGGTTATAGTGGGCGCATGTCGGATTGCAGGGGGACCGGAACCGCATGCTGCCGAGCCTGATCACATTATCACGCGCCGCGCGCCTGGTCGGCGTCAAACGCGGAACGCTGCAGCAGAAGATCCAACGCGGCGAGCTACGCACCTTCGAGGGCGAACTGCTGCTCTCCGACCTGCTGCATGCCTATCCGCAGACCGAGATCGAGGACAGCACCATGCTCGAGCGGGTCGGCGCCATCAAGGAGCAGGCGGTCAACAAGATCATCCGCGCGGAGGCAGACAAGCCGGACGTCGACACGCTGTACGCACGCGTCATGTCACTGGGTCGGGAACTGGCCACGGCGCGGGCGCAGGCACGGCGCAGCGAGTTCCTGCTCGGCGAGCTGAAGCGGAAATTCGTTGCGTTACCCGCCGACACGGCCGACGACAGGACGCGGGCGGAGGCGTTTAGTAAACTCCGGTCGTGGTTTCTACAGACGCTGGGCTCGGGGAACGGGTCGGCGGATGATTCAGGCGGCTTCATCGCGCGGGAGGCGTTTCTGCGGGTCATGGCGGCACAGGTGCGTATCCTGCCCAGCGGGCATGAATTCTTCATCGAAGGTTCCGATTCCATCCTCGAGGCGGGTCTGCGCGGCGGACTGGCGCTCAACTACGGCTGCAGCAACGGGAACTGCGGGCTGTGCAAGTGCAAGGTGATGTCCGGAGAGGTCAAGAAGATCGCGTCGCATGACTATGCGCTCACGGAGACGGAAAAGGGACTGGGCTACATCCTTGCCTGCTCCAACACCGCGGTCACCGACGTGGTGCTGGAAGCGGACGAGGCACACGGCTCGAGCGACATTCCACTGCAGGAGATCGAGGTCAGGGTGAAGAAGCTCGACCGGCCCGACGACCGGCTGGTCATCCTGCATGCCAAGACACCGCGCACCCGGCGCCTGCGTTTCCTTGCCGGCCAGTATCTTTCGCTGGGTTACGGCGACCTCCCACCGGTGCAGGACTGCGCCATCGCCAGCTGCCCCTGCGATGATATGAACCTCCAGTTCCACATACCCGTGGTAGCCGGTAACCCGTTCTGCGAGCAGCTCGGCCAACTCAGGCCCAACAGCAGCCTGACACTGCGGGGACCCCGTGGCGAATTCACGCTCAACGAGGATTCGCCCCGCTCACTGGTGTTCATCGCCGGCAACGCCGGTTTCGGCCCCGTCAAGAGCCTGATCGAACATGCCATGGCGCTGGATATTGCAGAGACCATCCAGCTGTTCTGGATCACCACGCCGGACAACACGCATTACCTCGGCAACCTGTGCCGTTCGTGGGACGACGCCCTGGACAATTTCAGCTATACACCGCTCACTGCCGACGCCGGGCAACCGGTCGAGGCGCTGCTGCCGGCCATCCTCGGGCAACTGGAGGACATCCAGGGCCTGGACTTCTACGCCTGCCTGCCGGCCCCGCTGCTGGACAGCGTGGAGGGTTTCCTGCTCGATAACGGTGTGCCCGCGGCGCAGCTCCGGGTGGAACCGGTACGTCAGGGCCCGTCCGCATCAATGGCGCCGGATACACCTTTAAGATAGAGAAAGTGTATCCGGCGCCGTTTATGGCTACTTGACGATCTTGAGGGTGGGGCGCTTGCCGGGCGACGGATCGCTCGGCGCGGGCGGACCGCCGTCCTGTTCGCTGAAGACCATCCCGCGGCCGTTTTCCTTGGCGTAGATGGCCAGCACCGATTCGACCGGCACGAAGACGTCCGTGGCGATACCGCCGAAACGCGCGCGGAACGCGATCGCATCGTTGCCGAGATTGAGTCCCTCGACGGCACCGGGACTGATGTTCAGGACGATCTTGCCGTTCTGTCCCTGCTGGGCCGGGATATCGACACCCTCGCCCTCCATGTCCACCAGCAGGTGCGGTGTCATGCCGTTGTCCAGGATCCACTCGTGGATGGCACGGACGAGATACGGACGACTGCTGTTCATGGGTCAAACGATACCCGGAAAACAGCCTAAAAACCAACTTTGTCCGACCGCGGCGTCGCGCGGCAAGACCGGCGGACCGCGCGGATCAGTCGCGCATCTCCCGCTCGGCCTCGGACAGACTTTGCTGGAAGGATTCACGGGCAAACATGCGTTCCGCGTAGTCGAGCACGGGTCGGGCCTGGCGCGGCAGATCGATCCCGTAATACCGCGTGCGCCAAAGGACCGGCAGAATACTGGCATCCACCAGCGAAAATTCGTCGCTCAGGAAATACGGCTTGGCGGCGAATACCTCGGCGCTCGAGGTGAGGCTGTCGCGCAGCTGCTTGCGCGCCCTGGCAACGGTCTTCTCGCCCTTGGAATCCAGCGCCGGGATCAGGCTGTACCAGTCCTGCTCGATCCGGTACAGGGCCAGCCGCGTCCGCGCGCGCGACACCGGATCGACCGGCATCAGCGGCGGATGCGGAAAGCGCTCGTCCAGGTATTCCATGATTGCCCGCGGGTCGTACAGTACCAGTTCGCGGTCGACCAGGGTCGGTACGGTGTTGTAGGGATTCAGGTCGATCAGGTCTTCCGGCTTGTGGTTGTTGTCGACCTCGACAATCTCCACGGTGATGCCCTTCTCGGCAAGCACCACGCGAACCCGGTGACTCTGCGGACAGCTTGCAGAAGAAAACAGACTCATCACGGAACGACGGTTCGCTACCAGTGCCATATTGTGTATCCCTTTAATAATTGAGTAATCCCCTCTTCCTTGCTCAGTGGACGTCTTTCCAGAACTCACGCTTCATCAGGTAGGCAACCACCAGCAGCACCAGCAGGAACAGGATGACCTTCACGCCCAGGGCGCGACGCTCGTGCTTGGCGGGTTCGCCCATGTAATCGAGGAAATTCACCAGGTCACGAATGGCGCGATCGAATTCCTTGGGCGTCAGCAGCCCCGGCTCGACCAGTTTCAGCGTGACGTCCTTGGTCTCGTTGCCCTCCTCGTCCTTGACGGTGTGAATCTCCGCCTCCTGCCAGCCCTGCAGCTCCCACAGGACATCGGGCATGCCGACGTCCGGGAATACCAGGTTGTTGACGCCAGTGAGCTTGGAGTCATCGCGATAGAAGCTGCGCAGGTAGTTGTACAGCCAATCGACACCCCGCGAGCGCGCGATCACGGTCAGGTCCGGCGGTACGGTGCCGAACCATGCCTTCTCGTCTTCCGGATGGGCGGCAACCTTCATCAGGTCGCCCGGCTTGCCACCACTGAACACCATGTACTGGGCAACCAGTTTCTCCTTGATGCCGAGATCCTTGCCGATGCGCTCGTAGCGCATCAGCGCCGCCGAGTGGCAGCTCAGGCAGTAGTTGACGAACAGGCGTGCACCGCGTTGCAGCGACTGGATGTTGTTCGGATCGATGTTCGCCTCTTCCATCTGTACATCGTGCTCGCCGGCTGCAAAGCCCCAGGCCGGTACCAGCAGTAGCAGTACAGCGATGAGTTGCTTGTTCATGATTTCACCCTGTCAGGTACCGGTTTGGTCTTGTCCATTTTCGTGTAAATAGGCATCAGAAAGAAGAACGCGAAATAGACGATCGTGCAGATCCGCGCGATCAGCGTCTTCACCGTCGAGGGCTGCTCCATGCCGAGCCAGCCCAGCACGAAGAAGCTGATCACGAACAAAGCCAGCCAGACCTTGTAGACGGCACCGCGGTAGCGGATCGACTTGACCGGGCTGCGGTCCAGCCAGGGCAGGAAGAACATCACGACGATCGACACGGCCATGGCCAGTACGCCCGGGAAGGCGGAGCCGCCGATCGAAGGCACCGCGCGCAGGATCGCGTAGAACGGCGTGAAGTACCAGAGCGGCGCGATATGCTGCGGGGTCTTCAGCGGGTCGGCCGGGAAGAAGTTATTGGCTTCGAGGAAGTACCCGCCCAGCTCCGGCATGAAGAACACCACGATGGAGAAGAAGATCAGGAACACGACCACGCCGACGATATCCTTCACCGTGTAGTACGGATGGAACGGGATACCGTCCAGCGGGATGCCATTGTCGTCCTTGTGCTTCTTGATCTCGACGCCGTCCGGGTTGTTGGAACCCACCTCGTGCAGGGCCAGGATGTGCAGCACCACGAGTGCCAGCAGCACGATCGGCACGGCGATGACGTGAAAGGCGAAGAAGCGGTTCAGTGTGGCGTCGGCCACGACATAGTCGCCGCGGATCCACACCGCGAGGGTTTCGCCGATGCCCGGGATGGCACCGAACAGGTTGATGATCACCTGTGCGCCCCAGTAGGACATCTGTCCCCACGGCAGCAGGTAGCCCATGAAGGCCTCCGCCATCAGGGCGACGTAGATGATCATGCCGAAGATCCAGATCAGTTCGCGCGGCTTCTTGAACGAACCGTAGATCAGGCCGCGGAACATGTGCAGGTACACGACGATGAAGAACGCCGAGGCGCCGGTCGAATGCATGTAGCGGATCAGCCAGCCCCAGTTCACGTCGCGCATGATGTACTCGACGGAATTGAAGGCGAGATCTGCATCGGGCTTGTAGTTCATGGTCAGCCAGATGCCGGTCAGGATCTGCAGCACCAGCACCATCAGCGCCAGCGAGCCGAAGAAATACCAGAAATTGAAGTTTTTCGGGGCGTAGTAGCGTGCCAGGTGATCGTACCACATGCTGCTCAGCGGGAAACGCGCATCGATCCAGCCCAGCAGCCCGCCCTGCCATTTTTCACTCGTATTGCCAGCCATTATGCGGTCTCCTTGTCTGCACCGACCATGATCTCGGTATCACTCAGGTAGCGGTAGGGCGGCACCACGAGATTCTTCGGTGCCGGCATGCCCTTGAACACACGCCCGGCCATGTCGAATCGGGAACCGTGGCAGGGACAGAAAAACCCGCCCGGCCAGTCCGGTCCCAGGTCGGCCGGCGCCACGTCGGGACGGTAGGTCGGCGAACAGCCCAGGTGCGTGCAGATACCGACCAGCACGAGGTATTTCGGCTTGAGCGAACGCCATTCGTTTTGCGCATAAGACGGCTGCTGGTCCATTTTCGACTCGGGATCGGCCAGCCGCGGATCCAGCGACGGCAGCTTGTCGAGGGTTTCCTGGGTGCGACTGACGATCCATACCGGCTTGCCGCGCCACTTCACGCGGATCATCTGGCCGGGCTCCAGCTTGCTGATGTCGGCACGCACCGGCGCGCCGGCCGCGCGCGCCTTGGCGCTGGGCTGCATGGAAGAAATGAAGGGTACCAGGAAAAAGCCGGTCCCCACCGCGCCCACGACCGTGGTGGCCGCGGTCAGGAATCGACGCCTGCCGGAATTGGTGTCCTCGCCACTCATACGGGCAATCTCCAGAGTTTTTAAAAAAATCAGTGAGTTAGCCGCATTTTCCCGGCCAGGGCCGGCGGGTGATGCATCACTAACATTTCGGAATATTCTGAATTGTTTCAGGCAGATTCCAAGGGCCGTATAGGATCGTCGAAGTACCCGCCTAGGTCAAGGGGAATGCGGGGAGCAAACCCGGCAACGGCCGCCCATCGGCGTCAGCGCCTTGGCGGTATGTGCCTCAGACCGGATTGTCGATGTCGATGAAGCGGTGGCGCAGCCCGAAGTGTCCGGCCAGGTGTTCGCCCAGTGCACAGGCGCCGAAGCGTTCCGTGGCATGATGGCCGGCCGCGAAATAATGTATACCGGTCTCGCGCGCCACGTGCACGGTCTGCTCGGAAATCTCGCCGCTGATGAAGGCATCCAGTCCCAGCCCTGCCGCGGCCTCGATATAGGACTGGGCCGCACCGGTGCACCAGCCAACCCGCTCGATCTGCGCCGCGCTGCCCGCGATATGCTGCGGCGAACGACCCAGGCTGCTTTCCAGGTATTCGCAAAATGCGGCGGCGTCCAGCGGCCGCGACAGGCGCCCGTGGTGCGCGAGCCGCAGGCCGCCATCGTCGCCGAACCGCCCTGCGCTCGCCAGCCCCAGCACGCGTGCCAGCTGGACGTTGTTACCGAGTTCGGCATGCGCATCCAGCGGCAGGTGATAGGCCAGCAGGCAGATACCTGCGTCCAGCAGGGCCTGCAGGCGGCGGCGCTTCATGCCGGTCACGCAGGCGTTTTCGCCTTTCCAGAAATACCCGTGGTGCACCAGCAGCGCATCGGCACCGTACGCGGCCGCCGCCTCGATCAGTGCCAGACTGGCGGTGACCCCGCTGACCAGCACCTGCACCTCCGGCCCGCCTTCGACCTGCAGGCCGTTCGGGCAGTAATCGCTGAAACTGGCCTCGTCGAGCAGTTTGTTCGTATAATCAACCAGTTCATTCAGAGCTACCATCGCGCGACTTCCTGTACAGGTTACCGACCCGGCATACGGGATCCACCGGTGCAGCTCACAGGGTAACCGACCTATGCCATTTCGCAAGACGATCCATTTTATCCTGCAAACCATCGTGCTGGGGCTGGCGGCCGCCTTCGTCTATGTCCTGCTCATCGAGCCGCAGCTGCTGAAGCACGACACCAATGTCGTGGAGGTCACCGAGACACCGGCCGCGCCGCCCCCGGCGACGCCCGCAAGCGGCGGGCCGTCAACCGCTGCGTTCAACGGACCGGGCGCCGGGCCGGTGTCCTACGCGGACGCGGTGCAGCGCGCGGCACCCGCCGTGGTCAACGTGCACACCGCCAAGATCATCACCCGCAAGGTGCATCCCCTGCTGGACGACCCCGTCTTCAGGCAATTGTTCGGCGACCGTTTCACTCAGTCGCGCCGCGAGATCCAGACCAGCCTCGGGTCCGGGGTGCTCATCAGCAAACAGGGCTACGTGCTGACCAACAACCACGTAATCGAAGGTGCGGACGAGATCCAGGTGCTGCTCGCCGACGGGCGCAGCATGGAGGCCACGGTGGTCGGCACCGACGCCGATACCGATGTGGCTGTGTTGCACGTCGATGCGGCCAGCCTGCCTGCCATCGTCATCGGGGATTCGAAGCGCCTGCGCGTGGGCGATGTGGCGCTGGCGATCGGCAATCCCTTCGGCGTCGGCCAGACCGTCACCTTCGGCATCATCAGCGCGACCGGCCGCGACCACCTCGGCATCACGGCCTACGAGGAATTCATCCAGACCGACGCGGCCATCAATCCCGGCAATTCGGGTGGTGCGCTGATCGATGCCAACGGGGAACTGATCGGAATCAACTCGGCCATCTACAGCCGCACCGGCGGTTCGCAGGGTATCGGTTTTGCCATCCCCATCAACCTCGCCAAGGGTGTCATGACGCAGATCATCGAGCAGGGTCACGTCGTGCGCGGCTGGCTCGGCATCGAGGCCCAGGACCTGACGCCGCAGCTGGCCGAAACCTTCGGCCTGTCTGGCATGAACGGCGTGCTGATCTCCGGCGTGCTGCGCGAGGGGCCGGCGGACAGCGCCGGGGTGCTGCCCGGCGACGTCGTCACCAGCATCAACGGTCAGGCCGTGGCGGACACCAGTTCGGCGATGAAAGTCATCTCCGGGCAAAAGCCGGACACGGTGATCCTGCTGGGTGGCATTCGCGACACCAGGCCGTTTTCCCTCAAGGTGCGCGTGCAGCAGCGGCCGCAGCAGGCGGGACTCGGCAACTAGGCGACCGGACGCCCCTCTTCAGACCGGCGGGGAGAGACTGGCGCCGAGCGCGGCGAGAAAGGCCGCATTCTCGTCCGGTCGCCCCACCGTCACGCGCAGGCAATCGCGCAATGCCGGCGCCGTTCCGTCCAGGTTCTTGATCAGGATGCCGGCCTGTTTCAGGCCCGCGAAGATCGCCCCGGCACGGCCGGCCGGTACGCGGAACAGAATGAAGTTCGCCTGGCTCGGATACACCTCGAGCCGGGCGAGGCGGCGCAGCCCGGCATCGAGTTCACTGCGCGCAGACCGGATCTGCCGGGCCTGTGCGTCGAACACGGCCTTGTGGCTCAGGGCCAGTTGCCCGGTCACCTGGTTCAGCGTGCCGATATTGTAGGGCAGGCGCGTCTTGTCGATCTGCCCGATCCATTCCGGCCGGCCGGCCAGCAGACCCAGCCGCAGGCCGGCCAGGCCGAGCTTGGACACGGTACGCAGCACCAGCAGGTTGTCATGCTGTTCCAGGTTTGCCATGAAGCTGGCGTCGGTAAACGGCGCATACGCCTCGTCCACCACCACGAGGCCACTGGCGTGTTCCAGTATCTCCCGGATGACGGCGGCATCGAACAGGTTGCCGGTCGGGTTGTTCGGGTAGGCGAGGAAGGTCACCGCCGGCCGGTGTTCCGCCACGGCCGCCAGGAGCGCCGACCGGTCCAGCGCGAACCGCTCGGTGAGCGGCACGCCGACGAACTCCAGCCCGGCGACCGCGGCGATCTGCCGGTACATGACGAAGGTCGGTTCCGGCGCCATGACGGCACGGCCGGGCGCCGCCACGGTCTGGATGATCATCTGGATCAGTTCGTCGGAACCGTTGCCGAGCATGGTGCCGGCCGCGGCCGGCACACCCATCGCCTCGCGCAGGGCAGCCTGCAGGGCCTGCGCGTTCGGGTCGGGATAGCGGTTCAGTTCCAGGCCGCGCAGCGCCTCCAGCCAGGCGGTGCGCAATTCCTCCGGCCATGGCCACGGGTTCTCCATGGCATCGAGCTTGATCATGCCCGCGGCGGGCGGCACGTGGTAGGCGCTCATGGCCTGGATTTCAGGTCTTACCAGACGGGCAATTTTTTCTTGCAGTGACACGACGTTTTCCCAACCAAGCTGTTATCCGGGTTGTTCTCTTCTTGAATTCTTGTTTCGACCTGAAGGTCGAGGTATTTTTCTTTGCTTCGCCAAAGAAAAATACCCAAAAGAAAGGCGACCCGATGACTCGCCCCGTCATGCAACGTACCGCTGCATGACGGGGTGCCCTGCGCTTCTCGCCATTTTGAGCGCGCGCCGAACTCGCAGGATTTGCCGCGCCTTCCGGCTAGAAATCCAGCTCGACACGGCGGCTCGCTCAATCTCAAAATGGCTGCGATGCTCGGCTTCGTCAACGGGACTGCAAACTCCACGATTCAACCGCTGTGCTACCGTTTCGCTCAATAGGCTTGTTAGGCATTTCTACCTACCCATACTTTGCCGTCTGCTCTCGATATTTGCCAACTCTCGTAGCCAGATGAATCTGTAAACAATTCAATCCTTATATCTTCATCAAGTTGGAGACACAGATCAGCGGATTCCGGTTGCACATTAACCTCCCTGATGGCATGACCTGAGAGGATTTCTAATGATCTGGTAATTGCGTTAATGGGTTTAGGAAGCCCAAACCTCTGATTGTGATCAGCGTGGGCTACAGCAATTCGCCCGTTTGCCATGATACGCCATGGACATTCAACTGTAATGGAGCAGCCTTCGCCAAAGGTAAACTTCCATACGTTTTCCCGTCGAGCAATACCCGTACAGCTCCGGCCCTTCAACCAAGTTAAATCCATATGATGCTTTAACGCCTATCGATAAAAAACCAGCAGCAGCGAACCTTACGTCTGGGGCGATTTTACTCAGCGTCCTGTGCGTCTCTGCGCGAGGCAGTTATTTCAATCCTGGTCCCGGATGCGCAGCTCGGCGGAGCGGGCGTGCGCGGTCAGCCCCTCGCCGTGTGCGAGCACGGCCGCGGTCCGGCCCAGCGTGCTGGCGCCCGCGGCGGAACACCGGATGAGGCTCGAGCGTTTCTGGAAATCGTAGACACCCAGCGGCGATGAGAAGCGCGCCGTGCGCGAGGTCGGCAGCACGTGGTTCGGGCCGGCGCAGTAATCGCCCAGCACCTCCGCCGTGTAACGTCCCATGAAGATGGCGCCGGCGTGACGGATGCGCTTCGCCAGCGGCTGCGGATCACCGACCGAGAGTTCCAGGTGCTCCGGCGCCACCCGGTTCGCAACGTCGACCGCTTCGTCGAGGTCCCTGACCCGGACCAGTGCGCCCTGCCCGGCCAGCGCGCTTGCGATGATCTGCGCGCGCGACATGTCCGGCAGCAGGCGCTCCATGCTGTCCGCCACCCGCTCGAGAAACGCGCCATCCGGACTGACCAGGATGGCCTGTGCGTCCTCGTCGTGCTCGGCCTGGGAAAACAGGTCGACGGCGATCCAGTCAGGATCGGTATGACCGTCGCAGATCACCAGGATTTCCGACGGACCGGCGATCATGTCGATGCCGACCTTGCCGAATACCATGCGCTTGGCGGCCGCCACGTAGGCATTGCCAGGACCGACTATCTTGTCCACCGCCGGTACGCTTTCGGTCCCGTAGGCCAGCGCCGCCACCGCCTGTGCGCCGCCGATGGCAAACACCCGGTCGGCCCCGGCGATGCTGGCGGCCGCCAGCACCATGTCGTTGAGCTCGCCGCCCGGCGTCGGCACGACCATGACGAGTTCCCGCACGCCGGCGACCCGGGCGGGAATCGCGTTCATGAGCACGGAGGACGGATAGGCCGCCTTGCCGCCCGGCACGTACAGACCGACGCGGTCCATCGGCGTGACCTGCTGGCCCAGCAGCGTGCCATCGGCCTCGGTGTAGGACCAGGATTCGAGTTTCTGGTGTTCCGCGTAGGCCCGCACCCGCTCGGCGGCCAGTTCCAGCGCCTCGCGCTGCACCGGAGCGATGGCGAAAAGCGCCTCCCGGCAGGCCGCACGCGGGATCTCCAGGCCGGCTTGCACCGTGCGGCGATCGAAGCGCTCGGTGTACTCGATCAGCGCCGCATCGCCGCGCTGGCGTACAGCACCGATGATGTCGCGCACCACCGCCTCGATCCGCGGGTCCGCCGACTGCTCCCAGTCGAGCAGCCGCTCGAGGTCCGCGGCAAACGTCGCATCGCGTGAATCGAGCCGCCTGATCTCAATCACGCCGGGACCTTCCCGGATCGGACGCCGGCGTGGACGCGCGGCGCGCGGCGCAGCCGGCGCGCGGGAACACGATCACGCGCATGCCGTGCGCAGCCTGTCGATGAAATCGCTGATGCGGCCATGTTTCATCTTCATCGATGCCTTGTTCACGACCAGCCGGGAACTGATATCCGCGATATGCTCGAGCGGCACCAGCCCGTTCGCCCGCAGGGTATTGCCGGTATCCACCACGTCGACGATGCGGTCGGCCAGGCCCACCAGCGGCGCGAGCTCCATGGAACCGTACAGCTTGATGATCTCCACCTGCTCCTGGCGGTCGGCATAATAGCGACGGGTGCTGTTCACGTACTTGGTCGCGATACGCATGCGCCGGCGTGACCTGGCGTCCGTGGCGGGGCCCGCCACCATCAGCCGACAGCGGGCGATCTTCAGATCGAGCGGTTCGTACAGGCCCTCGCCGCCATGCTCCATCAGCACGTCCTTCCCGGCGACGCCAAGGTCCGCCGCGCCGTAACCGACGTAGGTCGGCACGTCCGCGGCGCGTATGATGACCAGCTTGACATCCGCCTGGCTGGTATCCAGGATGAGCTTGCGGCTGCTGTCCGGGTCGTCCAGCGGTGTTACGCCAGCGGCTGCCAGCAACGGCAGGGTCTCCTGGAAGATGCGTCCCTTGGACAGGGCGATGGTCAGGGCGGCGTTCATGGGGGGCAAGTTTCCGGCAGATACCGCCAGTTTACAAGCACGCCGGCGGAGGGCCTGCGTTGCGCGGGCGCGGTCGCGCGCTCAGTCGGGAATGCGACGGATATCCGCGCCGAGCTGTGCGAGCTTCTCCTCGATGCGTTCGTAGCCGCGGTCGATGTGGTAGATGCGGTCGATGACGGTCTCGCCGTCCGCCACCAGGCCCGCCAGCACCAGGCTGGCCGAGGCGCGCAGGTCGGTGGCCATCACCGGCGCGCCCGCCAGCCGCGGCACACCCGTACTGATGGCGGTGTTACCCTCCAGCCGGATGCTGGCGCCCATGCGCTGCATCTCCTGCACGTGCATGAAGCGGTTCTCGAACACGGTTTCGGTGATCGTCCCGACGCCCTCGGCCACGGCATTGAGCGCGGTGAACTGTGCCTGCATGTCGGTCGGAAACGCCGGATAGGGCGCGGTATGGACGTTGACCGCGGCCGGCCGTCGGCCGTGCATGTCGAGTGCGATCCAGTCCTCCCCCACAGCGATCTCGGCACCGGCCTCGCGCAGGGTCTGCAGCACGGCATCCATGATGTCCGGGCGCGTGTCCTTGAGTTTCACGCGACCGCCGGTGATGGCGGCGGCCACCAGGTAGGTCCCGGTCTCTATGCGGTCCGGCAAAACGCTGTACTCGGTTCCCGCCAGCCGCTCGACCCCTTCTATCCGGATGGTATCCGTGCCGGCGCCGCTGATCTTCGCGCCCATGGCATTCAGGCACTGCGCCAGATCGGCCACTTCCGGCTCGCGCGCGGCGTTATCGATATGCGTGACACCATCCGCCAGCGTGGCGGCCATCATCAGGTTCTCGGTTCCGGTCACGGTAACGATGTCCATCACCAGGCGGGCGCCCCGGAGCCGGTCGACACGCGCCTTGATGTAGCCGTTTTCGACCACGATTTTTGCCCCCATTGCCTGCAGGCCCTTGATATGCAGGTTCACCGGGCGCGAGCCGATGGCACAGCCACCCGGCAGCGAAACATCCGCCCGCCCGAACCGCGACAGCATCGGGCCGAGCACCAGGATCGAGGAGCGCATGGTGCGCACCAGTTCGTAGGGGGCGTAGAGCGAGTTGATCGAGCGTGCGTCCACCTCGATATCCATCTTCTCGTCCACCATCAGGTTCACACCCATGTGACCTAGCAGTTCCATGGTGGTGGTGACATCGTGCAGGTGCGGGATATTGCGGATGACGACCGGCGAATCGGCCAGCAGCGTTGCCGCCATGATCGGCAGCACGGCGTTCTTGGCCCCGGAGATGCGTATCTCGCCGTCCAGCACCGTCCCGCCCTTGATGATCAGCTTGTCCACGCGCGCGCAGCCCGCCCCGTGCAGGTCCTACTGTATGCGGCGCTGCTTGCGCCACTGCTCGGGCGTGTAGGTCCGCAACGCCAGGGCATGTATCTCACCGCCCATGCGATCGCCCAGCGTGCCGTACACCATCTGGTGCTGTTTGACCATGCTGCAGTTTTCAAACCGCTCGCTGACGACGGTGGCCTCGAAGTGGTCGCCCTCGCCGTTCACCACGACCTCGGCACCGGGGAGCCCAGCCCTGATCAATGCCTCCAGTTCCTTGCCCTGCATTGCCTTTACCCCGGTTAGACTGGAAAAAAACGGCGGGTCGCACGACCCGGCGGGTACGACGCCGGAGGCAGTACGCCCACCCGCGACTACTCTGAAAGCGGGAGAATATCCGCCAGCCCGCAGACGCGGGCGATCGACAGCAATTGCCCGGGAACATTGACAAAGGCGATGCGGCGTCCCGCCTGTTCCGACCTGCGCAACCAGGCAAGCAGCAGGGCCAGGCCGGCGCTGTCCGCACGTGTCACGCCCTTGAGATCGACCCGGATTACACCCTCCCCCGCCAGCCTGCCCCCGGCGCGTGCCAGGACATCGGGCACGGTGCTGAAATCCAGCTCGCCTTCCAGCAGCCAGTTGCCGTTACCCAGGTCTGTGAAACCGGCTTCGGGCATGGGCTCAGGACTTGTTCTTCTCGGCCAGCTGCCGGATCAGGCTGTCGATTCCCTCGTCCCTGATGATGTTGTTGAAGGACGAGCGGTAATTCGTCACCAGGCTGACGCCGCTGATAGCCACATCGTACACCTTCCAGCCGTCGTTGCTGCGGTACATGGAATAGGAGATGGGAATCGTCGAGCCGCCCTGTTCGATCTCGGTCCGCACCTTCACGGTCGGCGCGTGCATGTCGCCCGCAAACGGCAGGTAGATGATCTTCTGGTCGGCATAATCAGCCAGGGCCGTGCCGTAGGTACGCACCAGCAGGTTGCGGAACTGTTCCACGAAGCGCGTCCGCTGGTCCGGGGTCGCCGTGCGCCAGTTCCTGCCCAGCACCCACTGGCTCATGCGCTCGAAATCGAAATACGGCAGCACGATGGTGGATACCAGTTCATACAGGCGTGACCGGTCCTTCCTGATGGCCTCGCGCTCGTCGCGCAATGCCGCCAGCATGCGCGACGAGGTGTCCTGCACCAGCTCCAGCGGCGTGATGTCGCTTGCTGCGCGCAGCGGCAATGCGCACAGCAGCGCGGCCAGCAGCAGGAGTGTCCGCATGATCGCCGTCCTGTTCACCGTGGCGTGCATTACTGTTCTGCCCCTTCTGATGCTTCCCCGGCTGCAGGCCCCGCGGCCGGCGCTTCCCCGCTGGCGGCCTGACCGGCCATCGCTTCGGGCTTTTTCGCCGCCGCGTTGTACAGGAACTGGCCGATGATCTGCTCCATCACCAGTGCCGACTGGGTCAGCTGGATGCGGCTGCCATCCACCAGGTTGGTCATCGCGCCGCCCGGTTCCAGTGCGACATACTGCTCGCCAAGCAGGCCGGCGGTAAAGATGCTGGCCGAGGTGTCTTCCGGAAAGCCGTTGTACTGCGGATCGATCTTCATGGAGACCACGGCCTCGAAGGTCCTGAAATCGTAGTCGATCGCGTCCACCCGGCCGACGCGCACGCCGGATACCGTCACCGGTGCACGCACCTTCAGGCCGCCGATGTTCTGAAAGCTTGCCGTAATCTCGTAGCCCTTTTCATTGCCCAGGGTGCTGAGATTGCTCACCTGCATCGCCAGCATGAACAGGGCCGCCATGCCGCAGGAAACGAACAGGCCGACGCCGATTTCCACGGTTCTGGTGTTCACTCTCTAGTCTCCAAACATCAGTGCTGTCAGCACAAAATCCAGTCCCAGCACGGCCAGTGCCGTATGCACCACCGTGCGGGTCGTCGCGCCGCTGACACCCTCCGCCGTCGGCATGGTATCGTAACCCTCGAACAGCGCGATCCAGCCGGCGATGAAACCGAATACGACGCTCTTGATGACGCCGTTGAGGACGTCATCGTACAAGTCCACCTTGGCCTGCATCTGCGACCAGAACGCGCCATCGTCGACACCCAGCAGGCTGACGCCCACGAAGTGCCCGCCGTAGACGCCCACGGCGCTGAAGATGACCGCCAGCAACGGCATGCACAGGAAGGCCGCCAGGAAGCGCGGCGCAATCACGCGTTGCACCGGGTCGATCGCCATCATCTCCATGCCGGACAATTGTTCGGTCGCCTTCATCAGGCCGATCTCGGCCGCCAGCGCCGAACCGGCCCGTCCTGCAAACAGCAGGGCGGACACCACCGGGCCCAGTTCCCGGACCAGCGACAGGGCGACCAGCACGCCGAGCGACTCCTCCGCGCCGAAATCGACCAGCGTATTATAGCCCTGCAGGCCCATGACCATACCCACGAACAGGCCGGATACCACGATGATGACCAGGGTAAGCACACCCACCGAGTACATCTGTTTCACCACCAGCCCCGGCCGCAGCAACATTCCCGGCAGGGACCCCAGTGTCTGCAGCAGGAACAGGTGCCCGCGTCCGAGGCGTTCGAAGACGCGCAGTGTCTGGTGACCCAGTTGCTGCAGTGCGTCAAGCATCAGTTGCGTCCCCCGCCGATCAGGTCATCCCGGTAGCCCGGTGCTGGATAGTGGAAAGCCACGGGTCCGTCCGGCTCGCCGTGCAGGAACTGGTGCGTCCACGGCGAACCGGATTCCCACAGCGCATCCGGCCTGCCATGGTCCATCACCCGCCCGTCCGAAAGCAGGTAGGCATAGTCCGCGATCGCGCTGGTCTCGCGCACGTCATGGGAAACGACAATGCTGGTCAGCCCGAGCGCATTATTCAGTTCGCGGATCAGCTTGACAAGTGTACCCATGGATATCGGGTCCTGACCGGTGAACGGCTCGTCGTACATCACCATCAGCGGATCCAGCGCGATCGCGCGTGCCAGAGCGACACGCCGCGCCATGCCGCCGGACAGCTCGCCGGGCATGAGCCCGGCCGCGCCGCGCAATCCCACCGCCTGGAGTTTCATCAGCACGAGATCGCGCACCAGCGCAGCGGGCAGACGGGTATGTTCGCGGATCGGGAAGGCGACGTTGTCGAACACGCTGAGATCGGTCAGCAGCGCGCCGCTCTGGAACAGCATACCCATGCGCTTGCGCAGGCGGTACAGGGCGGGCCGCCCGAGTGTCGGGACATCCTGTCCCTGCACGCGGATGGAACCGGACAGTGGCTGCAGCTGCCCGCCGATCAGCTTGAGCAGAGTGGTCTTGCCGGTGCCGCTCGGCCCCATGATGGCGGTGACCGTTCCGGGCCGGATGTCGATATCGACGCCGTCGAAGATCATGCGCTCGCCGCGCGCAAACCGCAGGTCGCGTATCTGGACAACAGGCTCCGGTATCATTTCCGATCCATGCACGAACAAAAGGTCCACATTATGAACAGACTGGAGGCTGCAGTAAAATCACATTTTTGACTGATTGCTGCGGCGTGTATGATAGCGCGGCCAGCCGCCCGGCACCTGCCTGATAAATCGTGCATTATCCGTCCGCGCACGGGGACCCCGCAAGCGGAATCCGGGGCGGCCTGCCGAATCGGAATCAACGCGAACACCGGACCTGCCGACCAAGAACGATGTGGATTGAACTGCTGTCCATTGCAGCCGGGTTCGCGCTGCTGACCTGGAGCGCGGGCCGTTTCGTCGATGGCGCCAGCGCCATCGCCTGGCACCTGGACATCCCCCCGCTCGTCATCGGTCTCACCATCGTCAGCATCGGCACATCGGCACCGGAGATCGTTTTCTCCGGCATCGCGGCATGGCAGGACAAGGTCGGCCTGGCCGTCGGCAATGCCATCGGCTCGAATATCATCAATACGACCCTGATCCTCGGCCTCCCGCTCACCGTGCATTCCAGTATCATCCGCCGCGAGCTGCCGGTCATGCTGCTGGTCATGGGCCTGGTCTACCTGCTGCTCGTCGACCAGCTTCTCGGGCGCCTCGACGGTGTCCTGCTGCTGTCCGGCATGGCCGGTGTACTGTACTGGATCACCCGCGTCGGCGTCAGGCGGCAGGCGGTGCGTGATCCCATCGGCCAGGAATACGCTCAGCAGCTGCCGACCGGTCTCACCATGGGCCAGGCCGGACTGCGGCTGATCGTCGGCGTCCTGGTGCTGCTGGCGAGTTCCCGGCTGCTGGTCTGGGCCGCCGCGTCGATCGCGACCCAGCTCGGCATCAGCGATCTCCTCATCGGGCTCACCATCGTCGCGCTCGGCACCAGCCTGCCGGAACTGGCCGCCACCGTCATGAGCGCCCTGAAGAAGGAGGACGATATCGCGCTCGGCAACATCATCGGTTCGAATATCTTCAACCTGCTGGCCGTACTCGGTCTGCCCGGACTGATCCGGCCGGAACCCATCGACCCGGTGGTACTCACGCGCGACTACCCCGTGATGGTGGGCGTGACCCTGGCGATGGTCTTCATGGCCTACGGCTTCCGCCGCCCGGGGCGGCTGAACCGCGCCGAGGGCGCCGTGCTGGTGCTCGCCTATGGCGCCTACCAGACCCTGTTATACTTCGCCGCAACCTGACACGGCGACCCGGATTACCTTCGTACATGAACGACAGCAAGCTGCAGGAACTCGCCCTGGCGGTGATCGATACCGAGGCGCGCGCCGTCGAACGGCTGGGCCGTGAAGTCCGCACACCCGCGTTTGTGCATGCCTGCAACCTGATGCTGAACTGCCGCGGACGCGTGGTGGTCACCGGCATGGGCAAATCCGGCCATATCGGCGGCAAGATCGCCGCGACCCTGGCCAGCACCGGCACCCCTGCCTTCTTCGTGCACCCGGGCGAGGCCGGTCACGGCGACCTCGGCATGATCACGGCGACCGACGTGGTACTGGCCCTGTCGAATTCCGGCGAAACCACCGAACTCATCACCATCCTGCCCATCATCAAGCGCCTGCAGGTACCGCTGATCGCCATGACCGGTAATCCGCATTCGACCCTGGCGCTGGCCGCCAGCGCCAATATCAACGTCGGCGTTGAAAAGGAGGCCTGCCCGCTGGGCCTGGCGCCAACCGCCAGCACCACGGCCGCGCTGGTCATGGGCGACGCGCTGGCGGTCGCCCTGCTGGAGACGCGCGGCTTCACCGCGGAGGATTTTGCACGCTCGCACCCGGGCGGCACGCTCGGACGGCGCCTGCTGCTGCTGATCGACGACCTGATGCATACCGGCGAGGCCATCCCGCGCGTGACGGCCAACACCCTGCTCAGCGACGCGCTGATGGAGATGACCCGCAAGGGTCTGGGCATGACTGCCGTCGTCGATGCCGACGGCAGGCTGGCCGGGATATTCACGGACGGCGACCTGCGTCGCGCCATCGATCAGCGCATCGACGTGCATACCGTCAGGGTAAGCGAGGTGATGACCGCCAGGTGCAAGGCCGTGCACCCCGGCATGCTGGCCGCGGAAGCCCTGCAGATCATGGAATCAACCAAGATCAACGCCCTGCCCGTTATCAACCATGACAACGAACTCGTCGGCGCGCTCAACATGCACGACCTGCTGCGCGCCGGCGTGGTATAACACCCGGCATCATGAAAGACATACTCGAGAAGGCCGCGCGAGTCCGACTGCTGATCTTCGACGTCGACGGCGTGCTGACCGACGGCAGCCTGTTTATCGGCGACGATGGCCAGGAATACAAGGCGTTCAACTCGCGCGACGGACACGGCATCAAGATGCTGCAGAAACACGGCGTCACTGTCGGCATCATCACCGGTCGCACCTCCCGCGTCGTCGACCATCGCATGGCGAACCTGGGCATCACCCATGTCTACCAGGGCAAGCGCGAGAAACTGCCGGCCTTCGAGGAACTGGTCGCGGAACTGGGCATCACGCCGCAGGAAACCGCCTACGTCGGAGACGACATCGTCGACCTGCCGGTCATGCGCCGCGCCGGGCTGGCCATTGCCGTCCGGGACGCCCACCCGCTGGTCATCCGGCACAGTCACTGGCAGACACCCAGCTGCGGCGGCCGCGGCGCGGCGCGCGACGTATGCGAGATGCTGATGGAGGCACGCGGGGTGCTCGAGCAGGAACTGGACAGCTACCTGTGAACGGCAACCAGAAGGGGATACTGCTGCTCGTCGTGCTTCTGGTGGTCCTCACGAGCTGGTTCTTCCGTAATCAGGAATCCGCCAGCGAAACGGCGGCCAGCAGCGCACGCGGCCCGGATGCCTACGCCGACAAGGTCACCATCCGGGTCATGAATGCGGCCGGCCGGCCGGCCTTCCGGCTGCATGCCGAACACATCGCGTGGTACCAGGACAGCGACCGTCTGACCCTGGCCCACCCGCAGGTCGACGTCACGCGTCCCGACGGCGCGCGCTGGCAGCTCAATGCCGACGAAGGGCGGGCCGGTCGTGCAGGGGAACCGATTTTTCTGTCAGGTGATGTTGTTATTCATAGACTTGAATCATCTTCGCAGAATCCACTCAAGATAATGACCACCGACGTCACGGTCAGGCCTGATGCCCGGCTGGCATTGACGGACCAGGCTGCCCGGGTGATCGGGACGGGTTACCAGTTCGAGGCACAGGGGTTGACGGCGGACTTCGGCGACAATCGCCTCGAGCTGCATTCCCGGGTACGGGGCCGGATCGATGGCCGGAGCTAGCCGGCATGCGCTCAGGCTGGCCGGCTGGCTGCTGCTGGCGGCGCCCGTCATCGCCTGGGGGCTCGCCAGCGACCGCAGCAAACCGATCCAGATCGAGGCGGACCGCGCCACGCTGGACGAGAAGGCGGGTATCAGCGTCTACGAGGGCAACGTCCACCTGCAACAGGGCACGCTGGTACTGCGCGGTGAGCGGATGAGTCTGGAGGTGCACGACAACCAGGTCGAGTCCATTACCGTCGATGGCACGCCGGCGTCCTTCTCGCAGCGACCGGACGGCGCCGATACCGACCAGCACGCCGAGGCGGGGCACATCGAATACCATACCGCCAGCCAGCGCCTGATACTGCAGGGCGATGCCGTAATCCGCCAGTCCGAGAAGGAGAACTTCAGCAGCGACCGCATCGTCTTCAATCTCAAGGACAACACGGTCAGCGCCGGCGGCGACAGCGCCGGCAGCCGCGTACGTATCACGCTGCAGCCGGATACCGCGCCGGGCGAAACGCCGGAGGAAGCGGTGCAGGACACGCCGCCCGACGGCCAGGCAGGCGCGGCGGAATGAGCCAGCTGCAGACATTCGGACTGGGCAAGGCCTACCAGGCCCGACGCGTCGTCGATGACGTGTCGCTCAGTGTCAGCAGCGGTCAGGTGGTCGGCCTGCTGGGGCCCAACGGCGCCGGCAAGACCACCTGTTTCTACATGATCGTCGGCATCATTCCGTGCAACGAAGGGCGCATCGAACTCGACGGCGTGGATCTGACCGGGCAGGCCATGCACGTCCGCGCACGCCATGGCCTGGGCTATCTGCCGCAGGAGGCCTCGGTGTTCCGCAAGCTCTCGGTCGCGGAAAACATCATGTCGATACTCGAGATCCGCAGGGACCTGGACGCCCGTGAACGCGGCGAACGGCTGGAGTCCCTGCTGCATGAACTGCATATCGGTCATCTCGCCGACCAGCCCGGCATCAGTCTTTCCGGCGGCGAACGCCGCCGCGTCGAGATCGCGCGAGCGCTCGCCGCCAACCCGCGCTTCATCCTGCTCGATGAGCCATTTGCCGGCGTCGATCCGATCTCGGTCATCGATATCCAGCACATCATCGAACACCTGTGCAGCCACGATATCGGGGTCCTGATCACCGACCACAACGTGCGTGAAACCCTCGGCATCTGTGACCAGGCATACATCCTCAGCGAGGGCCGCGTGATCTCCGCCGGCAGCCCGCAGAGTGTGCTGGCCGACCAGCGTGTGCGCGAAGTCTATCTGGGCGCCGAATTCCGGCTTTAGCCCCCGTACCGGTACAGGCATACTTAGCATGAAGCGTCAGGAAACCAACCGCTGCAGGCCAGGACGCACACGGTGACCGCTGGCAGACATCCCTGCCAATATGACAGGTATGACAGATAATGCCTGCATCAGGATATTGCCGGCATGGCATGGATCATGCACTATACTTTAACTGTGGCGTTTGCCGAAAAGGGGATGGGCGCGGCACGCGGCACACCTGTGTGCCTGCAGGTTCACAGATCACGAATAATCAAAGGCTTGCAAATTTGATGCGCAGACGTTACACGGCTGTGGGCGGACCCCGGATACCCTGGCGGTATCTGATGAACGAGCAACTGAAACGGCACAAGCGACCACATCAGTCTGACCATTCATGAAGCAGTCACTGCAACTCAGACTCGGCCAGAACCTGACCATGACACCGCAGTTGCAGCAGGCCATCCGCCTGTTGCAGCTGTCCACGCTGGAACTCCAGACCGAGGTACAGATGGCACTGGAGTCCAACCCGATGCTGGAACAGGATGAAGGCAGCGCCGAGGTCGGCGAACCGGCGTTCGAGAACAACGGCAGCGAGCGGGAAAATAGCCTCACCGCGCAGGGTGACAGCGAGAACATCCCCAACGAACTGCCGGTGGACAGCAACTGGGATGACGTCTTCGACACCGGGGCAACCATCTACAGCGCGCCCGACACCGGCGGGCGCGACATCATGGAGAAGGTCACAATCAGCGGCGAAAGCCTGCACGATCACCTCCTCTGGCAGATGGAACTGACCAACCTGTCGGAAACCGACCTGCTCATCGCCCACACCATCATCGACTCGATCGACGAGGACGGCTACCTGACTATCGGCACGGAAGACATCCTCCGCTCGCTCGGCAGCGACGTCGCGGTCGAGGCGGACGAGGTCGAGGCGGTCATACATCGTATCCAGCAGTTCGACCCGATCGGCGTGTGCGCGCGCACCCTGCAGGAAAGTCTGCTGCTGCAGCTGCAGCAATTCGATGCGAACGCGCCCTGGCTCAGTGAAGCCAACACCCTGGTACGGGACCACTTCAACCTGCTTACCAACCGGGATTACAACCGGCTTAGCAGCAAGATGAAGCTGCCCAAGGACGAGCTTCAGCACGTCCTCCACCAGATCCAGTCGCTGAACCCGCGGCCCGGCTCCTCCTATAACAACACGGAGCCGGAGTACATCATTCCCGACGTCTACGTGTTCAAGAAGGACGGTACCTGGCAGGTGGAACTGAATCCCGAGTCGATGCCGAAGCTGCGCATCAATTCCATGTACGCAAACCTGATCAAGCGCGGCAGCAACAGCAGGGAAAACAACTACCTGCGCGACAACCTCCAGGAGGCGCGCTGGTTCCTCAAGAGCCTGCAGAGCCGTCACGAAACCCTGCTGAAGGTCGCCAGCTGCATCGTGGAACGTCAGCACGGCTTCCTCGAGCATGGTGAAGAGGCCATGCGCCCGATGGTCCTGCGCAGCATCGCCGAGGCCATCGAAATGCACGAATCGACCGTCTCGCGCGTCACCACGCGCAAGTACATGCATACACCACGTGGCATCTACGAGTTCAAGTATTTCTTCTCCAGCCACGTGTCCACGGAAACCGGCGGCGAATGTTCCGCGACAGCGATCCGGGCCATCATCAAGAAACTGGTCGCCGCGGAAAACCCGGCGAAACCGCTCAGCGACAGCAAGATGGCCAGCGTGCTGGCCGACCAGGGGATCAACGTGGCGCGCCGCACCATCGCCAAGTACCGGGAGTCGCTCTCCATATCGCCATCAAACGAACGCAAACGCCTCACATAGGCCCAAGAAAAAGGAGTGCTGTCATGCAAATCAGCCTGACCGGAAACCATGTCGAACTGACCGAACCGCTGCGCGAATACGTAACTACCAAGATGGAACGCCTGGAGCGTCACTTCGATATCGTGCGTGACATCCACGTGGTGCTGACCGTGGAAAAGCTGCGTCACAAGGCGGAGGCCACCTTGCACATCAACGGTAACAACCTGTTTGCCGACTCGGTGCAGGAAGACATGTACGCGGCAATCGACGCGCTGGCCGACAAGCTCGACCGTCAGGTGAAGAAACACAAGGAAAAGATGACCGACCACCACCGCAGCGAAGGGTCCATCGCGAAAGACCTGTAGCGCCCGTGTAAACGACTGAACACCCGGTGAACGTCCCGCTGCACCAGGCCCTATCGATCATGAACATTACCAGTCTGCTTACCCCCGACCGCGTCGTGTGCTGCGATGACATCGCCAGCAAGAAACGCCTGCTCGAACAACTGAGCGAGCTGCTGTGCAAGAGCTCGCCGCAACTGTCGCGCCAGACCGTCTTCGACGCGCTGGTCAGCCGCGAAAAGCTCGGCAGCACTGGCCTTGGCCGAGGCGTTGCCATTCCGCACGGCCGCATGGCGGTGTTGACGGAACCGGTCTGCGCCTTCATCAAGGTCGATCCCCCGGTGGATTTCGACGCCGCCGACAATCAGCCCGTCGATCTGGTGTTCTGCCTGCTGGTGCCGGAAGAGTCGACAGAGGAACATCTGCAGGTATTGTCGACCATCGCCGAGATCTTCAGCAATCAGGCGATGTGCAACGTCCTGCGCGAATGCACGAGCGGGGAATGCATACTCGCGCGGCTATACGATTGGGAGAAACAGCGCATCCCCGCATGAGCACCTCGCTTGATATCCGGACGCTGTTGGCAGACCTGCAGGAAAAGCTCGGGCTGAAGTGGATTTGCGACTCCGGGTACGAGGACAAGGTGGTCCACACCAGCAAGGACCACGCCGTGGAGGTCTCGCTGGCAGGCCAGCTCAACCTCATCAATCCGCACCGGGTCCAGGTGCTCGGCAGAAAGGAACTGGAATACTTCAGCAAGCTGAAGAAGAACTCCCGCAAGGACGCCATCGCGCAGCTGTTCTCCGGGGAATCGACCCTGGTGATTATCAGCAGCCGGCTCGCCGCGCCTGACGACCTGCAGGACATGTCGGCACTCAGGCAGATACCGCTGCTGTCATCCCGCCTTGGCAGCCAGGAAACCATCGAGATCCTGACGTATTACCTGACCAATTACTTCGCCGAGAAGATCACCCTGCACGGGGTGTTCATGGAGGTCATGGGCACGGGGGTGCTGATCACCGGCGACTCGAGCATCGGCAAGAGCGAACTCGCGCTGGAACTGCTGACGCGCGGTCACCGGCTGGTCGCCGATGACGCGCCCGAATTCGCGCGCGTGGCCCCCGATACCCTGACCGGGAATTGCCCCGAGATGCTGCGGGATTTCCTCGAGGTGCGCGGTCTCGGCATCCTCAACGTACGGGCCATGTTCGGCGCCAGCGCGATCAAGCAGAGCCGCAACCTCCGGCTCATCATCCGCCTGCAGGACATGGACGAGGCGGTTAAGATGGACCGCCTGCACGGCAGCCGGCAGATGCGCAAGATTCAGGATGTCGATATTCCCGTGGTCACCCTGCCGGTCGGTCCCGGCCGGAACCTCTCGGTCCTGGTCGAGGCGGCGGTCCGCAACCACATCCTGATCAGCAAGGGCTACGACGCCAGCGAGGCATTCATCGAGCGGCAGAAAAAACGTCTGGAACAGGCGCATGGATGACAGGCGTATGAATCTGGTCATCATCAGCGGCTTGTCCGGATCCGGCAAGAGCGTTGCCCTGCACGCCCTCGAGGACATGGACTTCTACTGCATCGACAACCTGCCGATCGGCCTGCTGAGCGCCTTTGCGCACGAATTCCACGACCAGAACATGCCCGGCAACGGCAAGGTCGCGGCAGGCATCGACGCACGCAACCGCGGCGACCAGCTGGCGCGCTTCCCGGTCATCGTCACCGACCTGCGTGATAGCAGCATCGATTGCAAGATCCTGTTTCTCCAGGCGGATGACGCAACCCTGCTGAAGCGCTTCAGCGAGACGCGCCGCAAGCATCCGCTCACCAACAGCAGCACGCCGCTGGCCGACGCCATCGAACGGGAGCGCGAGCTGCTGGGACCCATCGCCGCCAATGCCGACCTGTTCATCGATACCAGCCGCACCAATGTACACCAGCTGCGCGAGCTGGTCATGCAAAGCATAGGCAAGACGCACGGCAAGGGTTTCTCGCTGCTGATGCGCTCGTTCGGCTACAAGCACGGCATACCGGCGGACGCCGACTTCGTCTTCGACGCGCGCTGCCTGCCGAACCCCCACTGGCAGCCGGACTTGCGCGCCAAGACCGGACTTGATAAAGAAGTGGCAGACTATCTCGAACAACAGCCGGTCGTCGCTGAGTACGGGGAACACATCGAACGGTTCCTGAAGCGCTGGATCCCGCAATTCAAGGCGGACAACCGCAGCTATCTGAGCGTCGCCATCGGCTGTACGGGCGGACAGCACCGTTCCGTCTACCTGGTCGACCGGCTGGCTGCGCGGCTGGGCGGCTCGCTCGGCGAGGTCGTAACCCGCCATCGGGAGCTGGAATAATGAGCGGAGTCTTACTGATTACCCACGGCAATATCGGCCAGGACATGCTGGATACGGTCACCACCATCCTGGGCGGCTGTACCCTGGACACACTCGCCATCGGTGTCGCGGCCGACTGCGACACCGATGCCGTATACGCGACCGCAAGCCAGTCCTGCGCGTCGCTCGATGACGGCCAGGGCGTGCTGGTACTGACCGACCTGTACGGCAGCACGCCGAGCAATATCGCCAACCGCCTGCTCGATGCACATAATGTCATCGTTGTCTCCGGCATCAACATCCCGATGCTGCTGCGCATCATGAACTACCCGGACCGGGAACTCGAGGTACTCGCGGAATATGCCGCCAGTGGCGCCCGCAACGGCATCGTCCTCACCAGCAGAAAGCAGGCTTCGTGAAATGCAGGAACGCTCGGTCACCATCGTCAACAAGCTCGGTCTGCATGCGCGTGCCGCGGCCAAGTTTGTTACCACTGCCTCGTCCTTTGCCAGCAGTATCGATATCGCGAAGAACGGACAGCGGGTCAACGGCAAGAGCATCATGGGGGTCATGATGCTGGCGGCGTCGCGTGGTACCGAACTTACAATTACCACATCGGGAGAGGACGAACAGGAAGCGGTCGACAGTCTTGCCCGGCTCATCGCCGACAAGTTCGGGGAACACGAATAGCCGGCACGTTTGCAGGGCGGGACCGCTGCCAGGCTGACTTTAGGAGGCGACAGGCAATATGAGCCTGATGTTATCCGGCATCGGTGTATCCCGCGGCATTGCCATCGGCAAGGCCCACTTCATGCGTAACAGCATCGAGGTGCTGGAATACGCCATTCCTACCCACCTGCTGGACAGTGAAATCAGCCGCTTCCTTTCGGCCGTGGAACTCGCGCGCAGCCAGCTCGAATCCATCCGCGAGCGCATTCCGGTCGAGACCAGCATCGATATCACCACGTTCATCGACACGCACCTGCTGATGCTCGACGACGCCTCCCTGGTCTCGACGCCGGTGGAACTGATCCGGGAACACGGCTGCAATGCGGAGTGGGCGCTCAAGCTGCACCGCGACGCCGTCATCGGCGTGTTCGAAAAAATGGACGATCCCTACCTGCGCACCCGCAGCGACGACGTCGATCACGTCGTCAATCGTATCCTGCGCATCCTGATAGACCGGGAACAGCACGACAGCGAGAACGACGTCGAGCACCTGGAGAATTCCATCGTGCTGGCCGATGATCTGACCCCCGCGGAGACCGTGTTGCTGAAACACCAGGGTGTAACGGCGTTCGCCACTGAATTCGGTGGCCCGCTGTCGCACACCGCCATCCTGTCCCGCAGCATGCAGATACCGGCCGTGGTCGGCGCGCACGGGATCCACCAGTATCTGCGCGACGGCGAAATGCTGGTCCTGGACGGTCTGCAGGGCGTCGTGATTGCAGATCCCGACGAGCAGACCCTCGCCCACTACCGCGAACGCCAGCAGGACGAACGTCGCAGGCGTCTGGAACTCGCTCGCCTGGCCAGCCGCCCGGCAATCACGCTGGACGGCTTGCCGATCCGCCTGATGACCAATATCGAACTGCCCGAGGATATCGAGTCCGTGAGCACGGCGAACATCGACGGCGTCGGCCTGTACCGCACGGAATTCCTGTTCATGAACCGGGTAACGCCACCCGACGAGCAGGAACAGCTCGATTGTTACCTGTCCGTGCTCGATGCGCTCAAGGGGAAACCGCTCACCATCCGCACCCTCGACATGGGTGCCGACAAGCAGGTCGACAGTGGCAACAGCCGTTGCGGCAGCAACCCGGCGCTCGGGCTGCGCGCCGTGCGCCTGTGCCTGAAGGACCTTTCGCTGTTCCGGCCCCAGCTGCGCGCCATCCTGCGCGCCTCGGCCCACGGGCCGGTGCGCATGATGATTCCCATGCTGACCAATACCCAGGAACTGCACCAGGTACTGTCTCTGGTCAACGAAACCCGCAACACCCTGCAGCGCGAGTCACTGGCATTTGCGGCGGATTTCAGCGTCGGCGGCATGATCGAGGTGCCGGGCGCGGCGCTGTCAGCACGTGAATTCGCCCGGCACCTGGACTTCCTGTCGATCGGTACCAACGACCTGATCCAGTACACGCTCGCCATCGACCGCGTCGATGACGAGGTCAACTACCTGTACGACCCGCTGCACCCCGCCGTGCTCAGGCTCATCAAGATGACCATCGACGCCGGCGTGGAGGCTGGCATCCCGGTGGCCATGTGCGGTGAAATGGCCGGTGACCCGCGCTACACCCGGCTGCTGCTCGGCATGGGACTGGCCGAATTCAGCATGCACCACACCTCCCTGCAGGAGGTGAAAAACGTCATCAACAGCAGCCACATTGCCACACTCAGACCGCTGGTGGATGAACTCGTCGCACATACCACCGCCGGCCAGATTCACGCCCGTATCGAGTCCCTGAACAGCAACCTTACCGATTAAGCCGGGGGCTGTTAAACTGCGCACTGCCTGTGCAGGCGGGGCACGTCTGCCCGCCCGGAATACCAAACCGCCATGACCGACACCGTGAAAACAACCGAAAGCCGGCTGGAGCGCCTCACGCGGGCGCTGGATTCCGGCGCGGCCGGTCAGGTCCGCTACCTGCTGACCAACCTGCACGCGGCCGAGATCGCCGAACTGCTGGAATCCTTCCCGCACGGTCCGCGCGAGATCCTTTGGGAACTGGTCGATTCCGACGATCGCGGTGAAACCCTGGTCCACCTCAACGAGGAAGTGCGTGCCGGCCTGATCGAGGAGATGGAGACCCACGACCTGGTCGCCGCCGCCGAAGGGTTGGACCCGGACGACCTCGTCGACCTGCTGCAGGACCTTCCGGATACCGTCACCCGGGAAGTCATGCGCTCCATGGACAAGCAGAACCGCATCCGGCTGGAGGCGATCCTGCATTACCCGGAGGATTCGGCGGGCGGCCTGATGAACGTCGACGTCATCACCATACGCGCGGACGTGACACTCGACGTGGTCCTGCGCTATCTGCGCCTGCACAAGGAAATGCCGGAAACGACGGATACGCTGTTCGTTGTCGACCGCAACGACCATTACCGCGGCACGCTGCCGTTGACCGCCCTGCTCACCAACGATCCCGACCTGATGGTGGCCGCGGTCATGGACCGCGATGTCAGGCCCATCCCGGCGAGCCTGCCGGACGTCGAGGTCGCGCGCCTGTTCGAGAACCACGACCTGATATCCGCGCCGGTGGTCAACGATGTCAACAAGCTGCTCGGCCGGATCACCATCGACGACGTGGTCGACGTGATCCGCGACGATGCCGACCATTCCCTGCTGAGCATGGCCGGCCTCGACGAGGAGGACGATACCTTCGCGCCCATCGTCAAAAGCGCGCGACGGCGCGCCATCTGGCTCGGCATCAACCTGTTCACCGCGTTTCTCGCCTCCTGGGTGATCGGCCGCTTCCAGGCCACCATCGAGCAGGTAGTCGCGCTCGCCGTGCTGATGCCGATCGTGGCCAGCATGGGCGGCATCGCCGGCAGCCAGACACTGATCATCGTGATCCGGGGGCTGGCGCTCGGCCAGCTCGGCGCCTCTAACGCGCGCTGGCTGATGTACAAGGAATTGTCGGTCTCCGTCATCAACGGCATCGGCTGGGCGTTTGTGGTGGCGGTGATCTCCGCGCTATGGTTCCACAACACCAACATCGGCGTCATCATCGCCGTGGCGCTTATCGTCAACCTGTTCTGCGCCGCGCTGGCCGGCCTGTCGATCCCGTTCCTCCTCAAACGCATGAACATCGACCCGGCACACGCCGGGACGGTCATCCTGACCACGGTCACCGACGTGGTGGGCTTCCTGGTCTTCCTGGGGCTGGGGACGATATTCCTGCTGAAATAGACCCGGCTCGCATACGGACGCGGAAGACACAGGGAATTGCATCCCCCTCCCTCCGGGAGAGGGCCAGGGAAAGCGGATGATTTACGCACACGGTTTTTGCTTGCAAACCGCATCGATAGCCTGGTCCGCAGGGCGAACTTCAAGGATGGATGGAATTCGCGAAACTTCCCGGAGGGAAGGTGTCCCCGGAGACTTGCCCGAAACGTCAACTGCGTAAGGATTGTGACTTCGAGCCTCTAGGCCGTGGTGCGGTATATTGTTATGCTCCCGCGATCGTCAGGTGATCGATCAGCACCGAGCCGGTGCGGATGTTGCCGCGCCGGTCGACGTCGCGGCCGACCGCGCTGATGCCCATGAACATGTCGCGCAGATTGCCGGCCACGGTGATCTCGTCGACCGGGTAGGCGATCTCGCCGTTCTCGACCCAGAAGCCGGCGGCGCCGCGCGAATAGTCTCCGGTGACGATGTTCACCCCGAATCCGATGAACTCGGTTACCAGCAGGCCGGTGTCCATCTCGCGCAACAGGCCTTCCAGGTCCATCTCCCCCGGCTCGACGGTCAGGTTGTGTACACCGCCGGCGTTGCCGGTGGTCTGCATGCCGAGCTTGCGCGCCGCGTAGCTGTTCAGCACGTAGCCCTGCAGGACGCCGTCGGTGACGATATCGCGTGCCTGCGTCGCCACCCCTTCGGCGTCGTAGGGCGCGCTGCCCATCCCTTTCGGCAGCTGCGGCTGTTCATGGACGCGCATGAAGGCGGGAAACACCGGCTTGCCGAGGTGGTCGAGCAGGAAGCTGGACTTGCGGTACAGGCTGCTGCCGCTGACGGCGTTGACGAAGTGTCCGAACAGGCTCGTGGCACACTCCGCGGCGACGATAACCGGCGCGGTTCGCGTCGACAACCGGCGTGTACCCAGGCGTTTCACCGTGCGCTCACCCGCAATGCGGCCGACCCCGGCGGGCGGATCCAGGTCGGCGCGGTCGCGCGCGGCGCTCGACCAGTAGTCGCGCTGCATCTCCTCCCCCGCCCGGGCGATCATCGAGGCGCTGATACTGTGGTAACTGCTCTTGTAGCTGCCGCAAAATCCGAGGCTGTTGGCCTTGACGCGCAGGCTGACATAGCTGGCCACCGTGGCGCCTTCGGAGTTCTCGATGCGCGGGTCGACCGCACGGGCGGCGTCCTCACACTCCCGGGCCAGCACGATGGCCTGCTCGGCGCCGGGCTCCCAGGGATGGTAGAGATCGAGATCCGGGATATCCCTGGCCAGGCGGTCGGCGTCGGCCAGGCCGGCAAAGGGGTCCTCGCTGGTGTAGCGTGCCACGTCACAGGCGGCGGCGACCGTCGCCGCGATGCTGTCCGGCGCGAAATCCGCGGTCGAGGCAGTTCCCTTGCGATGATCGAAATAGACCGTCAGGCCCAGCACGCGGTCGCGGTTGAATTCCAGCGTCTCGGTCTCGCCGAGACGCACGGTCACGGACAGCCCGGCATCCACGCTCACCCCGGCCTCGACCTGGTCGGCGCCGGCGGCACGGGCCCGGGCAATGATGTCCTGCACGATATCTTCCAGCTCCCCTTGCGGCGGCAGGGGTGCGGTGCGCTCGGTGGTCTGGATCGCAGACATGCTCGTCCCTCGTGTCAAACACAGGATTCTACCGGTCCGCCGCGAACCGGACAAATCCCGTCAATATGGCTATCCTAGCCCGATGCCGCACCACGATCGGGACACCGTCAGCAAGTCGCAGCGCAAGCGCGATCTTGACGAACTCAGGCAGCTGGGAGCGAAGCTGCTGGATTTCAGCGAGGACAGCCTGCGCCGGATGGAATTACCGGAAGCCCTGCTGGAGGCGGTGCTGACAGGCAAGAGAATCACTTCCCACGTAGCGCGCAAGCGCCAGCTGCAGTACATCGGCAAGCTGATGAAGACGATCGACGCCGCCCCGGTGCGGGAGGCCGTCGCGGCGCGCGAACACCAGCACGATACCACGACCCGCGAATTTCACCGGCTGGAGTCGCTGCGCGATCGACTGCTCGTCGCGGGAGACGATGCCGTTCCGGCGGTGCTCGCGCAGTTTCCGCGCGCCGACCGCCAGCGTCTGCGCAAGCTGGTCCGCCAGGCACGCCAGGAGCAGGCCACCGGGCAACCGGCCGGTGCGGCACGGGCGCTGTTCCGGTTTCTGCGCGAGTTGCAGCAGGGAGCGCAGTATTAGACACCGTCCGCACCCCGCGTGCCGCCATACGCCGGACGAACGAAAACGCCGGGAACGGCGTCCCCGCGCCAGCGGCCGTCGCACGCCAGGCCGAAGACCTACACCACGTCATCGTTCACCACTTCGAGCCCGCTCTGCGCGTACCGCACCTCTTTCAGGCGGACCTCGCAGCTGAGGGGCCGCGTTCGCTGAGCTTCACGAATTCGGTCATGGCGCACCTCCCCGCAGCAGAAGGGCCTCGACAGCTCAAGTATCGCAATAGCGGTCATGCCCGACGGGGAGCGCGGGTAATCCCGCCCCGGTATCGATGGTGCCATCGGCGGACGGGCCGTTCGGCATGACGGTCCCCGCCGCCCTAACCTTGATCCCGCCAAGCGGCGGCGAACGCCGCCACGATCTCCGCCGCCGGGCTGATCGTGTGAATGCCCTCCACGCTCCTGCCGGCCTGGTAGATGTCACGGTAGCCCATCCCCCGGAGCGATGCCTGCTTGAGCTTCCATATCGACTGCAGGGAATACAGCGTACGCATCCAGTGCTTGGTACGGCGGCCGCGTAACAGGCGTTTCGCCAGCGGCCCCGCGTGCAACCCCATCTGTTCGATCCTGGGCGTACGAATGACCGACACCGGCACACCGGTGATCTTCTCCGACAACGCGATATCCTGCTCGCCGGCATTCACGATCGCCTGCTTGTAGTCAGCGTGGGCCGTGCACTCGCAGCTGGCGATGAAACGCGTGCCGAGCTGCGCGCCTGCATAGCCCATGCGCAGGGCCTGCACGAACTGCGCCGGCGTCCCGATGCCGCCGGCGCACACGAGCGGCCTGCCGAGCGGGCCGACCTCGTCCAGCAATTGTTGCGCCGACAATGCCCCGGCATGACCGCCGGCGCGGTTGTTTACGCAGATGAAACCGTCGACGCCACCGTCCAGCGCCTTTTCCGCCCACCGGCGCGACGTCACGTCGTGAAAGACCGTAACGCCGGCGGGGGCGGCGCGCTCGACCACCCAGCGCGGGTTGCCGAGCGCCGTTACCAGGAACGGCACGCCCTCCTCCAGCGCGATGTCCAACCACCGGCGCACGCGCTCCAGGTACTTTCGCGAGCTGCGTTCGATAATCAGGTTCACGCCGATCGGCCGGTCGGTCAGGCGGCGGATATAGCGGAGCCCGGCGCGAAATTCATGGCCGTGCACGTAGCTCAGGCTGAGCGGCTGCACGATGCCGATGCCGCCGGCCGCCGACACCGCCGCGACCAGTTCGGGATTGGAACACGGGTACATGGCGCCGCAGATCAGCGGAACCTCGATACCGAGGATGTCGGTCAGTGCGGCAGGCGGGTTCAAGCGTCCGGTTCCGGGCCGATCAGCCAGCGCGCGTTGACGACGGCGACCACCTCGTCCGCCGTATCGCGGATCTCGCCGGTCAGTTCGTATTCCCGGCGGCTGTTGTCGGATGGAATCGCGCAACGGCATTCCGCCAGCAGCCGGCTGCGCGCCTTTTTCAGGTAGTTGATCCGGAACCCGATGAGGATACCGCGCACGCCCTCGGGCAGGCTGTTCAGCAGCGCGAGTCCGGTGGTCAGCTCGCCGAGGCTGGCCAGCGCCATGGCATGTATGGATCGCAGGTGATTGCGCACCCGTCGCCGGTCCGCGAGGACCACGCAACAGTGACCGGGCTCGAGCGTCTGTACGCGGGCACACAGCGTCCCGCTGTACGGGACACTGCGGTCAAGGCCTTTGCTGAACAGCCATTTGCCACCGGGCGTGCCGGAAAGCATCTGCCAGCGCCGGCGCAGTACGGGACCGATCGAACGGGTCATGAGGTCACCCCTGCCGCGAGCTGTCATCCCCATGTTTACCGCCTGGGCGGCGTGCTGTCCACCTCCTGCACAGGAGCCGACCATAGATGACGCCGTTGACGATGAGCACCACGGTGGCCAGCACCAGCTGCAGCCTGTGCGAAAGGTCCGCCGGGTAGATCAGCGGCAGCAGGTAGTGCGCGATGAACCCGCCGTCATAGCCCGCCTCACCGGCGGCGAGCCGCAGCTGCTGCTCCCAGGGGGTGAGCGGACAGAGCCAGCCGTTCAGCTCCAGCAGCACGGCCCACACAACGGCCGGCACGTGCAGGTCCGCGATCCGCGGCCAGCGCAACACCAGCAAGCCACCCAGGAGGACAAAACCGATGAACGCGAAATGCAGGACAACCAGGGCATCCGCGGCGAACCGGTAGAACACCGTGCCCGCACCGCCTTATCGGTACGCGTATCCGCACCACAGGCACTGGCGGGCCGTGATCATCAGTCGGGCCGGAAGGCAAACCGGCCGCTGCCGAGAAACAGGACGGCAAGCCCGCCGAACAGGTAGAACGCCTGCAGTTCCAACCGGTAACCGCCGTGATCGGCCAGGCTGAGCAGATCTCCCGTGTGAACCAGTCCCAGGGCAAACAGCATGTTGATAACGACCACCAGGCCGCTCAATCGCGAAAAGACACCGGCGATCAGCAGCAGTGGTGCGACGATCTCGCCCACGAACACCCCGTAGGCGACGAACCCGGGCAGTCCCGCACTGGCGAGCCGGCTGGTAATCATATCGAGCGACCCGTCGGTGACCAGCTTCGAGAAACCGTGAAACAGCAGCAGAATACCGAGCGTCGACCGCACGATCAGTTTCCCGACCGCGTCACTCGTGTTCAGGTCAAACATGGCATCACCCCATCCGTACGGAGTTGATCGAAGTACGCAAGCCACGCAACTATAACAGTACCGGCCACGATTTATCACGGCCGTGTCGGACCCAAACCCAGCGCGGGACACCGATACCTGTCGATCCGGTCACAATTCCGCACACAGGGGACCGGTCAACCAACGAATGCCGAGCATGCACCTAAAGATCCCCCTGATAAGGTCGCCACATAAGCTGTTCCTTAATTTATTACTTATTAACATACTAACTTTGTGGTAATCGGCCAGGAGGTAGCTCATGTACTGGGATGCACTGACAGCAGCCGGGGTTTATGTCTCGCTGCTGATGTTACTGAGCCTGTTCTACCTGATCCTCAGGGATCCGTCGGGTGGTGCGGACAGGCACTGATTCCAGCAGCAGCGCCGGGCCGGCCGTCGAGCCGCATCCGGCCTGACAGTAGCGGAGCTACCGTCCATGTCCCCGGGCATGGTAACAGCGGGAAGCCAGAACGGCGCCGGTGCGACCATTCGCTTCGAGGTCTCCTGGTCGACTCTGTCGGCCGGGTCGTCTCGAAACTCCCTGCAGTCGCGTCTTTCAGACAGCGGCGCGCTTTGCGCAAGATGATGGCGCAGGTTCGTTTCCATACCGGACAGACGGAAACCGGGTACCGGTATGATGCCTGACCGTCCCGGATCCGGTCGCCCCGTTGCCTCCAGGACCATGGCATGCCGTGTGCGCGTGTCTGTCGGTCAGGCGCTGGTGCCGCCGACCGTGAGTTCGTCGATCAGCATGGTCGGCTGGCCGACACCGACCGGGACGCTCTGGCCTTCCTTGCCGCAGGTGCCGACGCCGGGATCGAGCTGCTGGTCCGAACCGAGCTGGGACACGCGCTTGAGCACGTCCGGACCGTTGCCGATCAGGGTCGCGCCCTTGACCGGCCGGGTAACCCGGCCGTCCTCGATGAGATAGGCCTCGCTGGCGCTGAACACGAACTTGCCCGAGGTGATGTCCACCTGCCCGCCGCCGAAATTGACGGCGTACAGCCCCTTTTTCACGCTGCGTATGATGTCCTGCGGATCGCTTTCCCCGGCCAGCATATAGGTATTGGTCATGCGCGGCATCGGCAGGTGCGCATAGGATTCGCGCCGGCCGTTGCCGGTGGATGTCACGCCCATGAGGCCGGCGTTCATGCGGTCCTGCATGTAACCCCTGAGGATGCCCTTTTCGATCAGCACGGTGCGCTGCCCCGGCGTGCCTTCGTCGTCGATGGTGAGCGAGCCGCGTCGCCCCTGCAGGGTGCCATCGTCGACGACGGTGCACAACGGTGACGCCACCGGCTGGCCAATGCGGCCGGCAAACGCCGAGGTGCCCTTGCGGTTGAAGTCGCCTTCGAGACCGTGCCCGATCGCCTCGTGCAGCAGGATGCCCGGCCAGCCCGGTCCCAGCACCACCGGCATGGCGCCGGCCGGCGCAGCAACCGCCTCGAGGTTGACCAGCGCCTGGCGAACCGCCTCGCGCGCATAGTTGAGGGCGCGCCCGTCTTCGAGAAAAAAACTGTAATCGGTACGCCCGCCGCCGCCGGCGCTGCCCTGCTCGCGGCGTCCGTCCTGCTCGACGATGGCGGTCACGTTGCAGCGTACCAGCGGCCGCACGTCGGCGGCCAGCGTACCGTCGCTGACGGCGACCAGCATCACCTCGTGTACCCCGCCCAGGCTGACCACCACCTCCCGCACGCGCGGGTCCTGCCGGCGCGCCTCGGCATCCAGTTGCCGCAGCAGTGCCACCTTGTCGTGCGCCGACATGCGATCGATCGGGTCGATGGCCGGGTACAGCAGGTTCTCGCCGCGGGCGTGCCAGGCTTGCAGCCGGCCGGCCTGGCCGCGACCGGCGATCGCGCGCGCCGCGCCCGACGCCTCCAGCAGGGCCGGCATCACGATCTCATCGGAATAGGCAAAGCCGGTCCTGTCGCCGCTGATGGCGCGCACCCCGGCACCCTGTTCAATGCTGTGGCTGCCTTCCTTGACGATGCCGTCTTCCAGCACCCAGGACTCGTAACGGGTCGACTGGAAATACACGTCGCCACCGTCAACCGCATGACCGAGCAGCCGGCCGAATACCGACTCGAGGTCGCCGTCGCCGATGCCGGCCGGTGCGAGCAGTCGCGCCCGCGCTATCTCGAGGCTGGTGTCAGGCACGATTCAGACACTGCAGGCGCCGGTGGGCGATGCTGGGGAAGTTGCGCCGCGCGCTGTGCAGCCGTCCCAGGTCGACATCGGCGCACACCACGCCGGGTCCGCGTGCCAGGGCGTTCAGCACCGTGCCCCACGGATCCACGATCATGCTGTGGCCGTAGGTCTCGCGACCGTTCAGGTGATAACCGCCCTGGTCCGGCGCGACGACATAACAGAGATTCTCGATGGCGCGGGCGCGCACCAGTACCTCCCAGTGCGCGCGTCCGGTTATCGCGGTGAACGCCGAGGGCATAACGATGATTTCCAGTCCCGCTTCGAGCTGCTGGCGGAACAGCTCCGGGAAACGCAGATCGTAGCAGACCGCAATGCCGATGCGCCCGAACGGGCTGTCGATCACCACCACCTCGTTGCCGGGTTCGATGGTGTCCGACTCGGTGTACTGTTCGCCGGAATCGACCAGCGCGACATCGAACAGGTGGATCTTGTCGTAACGCGCCACCTGGCTGCCCTTGTCGTCGTACACCAGGCAGGCCGCACGCACCTTGTTGTCCGCTTCGGCCTCGAGCGGCAGGGTGCCGCCGACCAGCCAGATGCCGTGATGCGCCGCCTGCTCCGCGAGGAAGGTCTGGATGGCGCCGCTGCCCGGCTTCTCGCGCACCGCGACCTTGTCGTGCTCGCTCTTGCCCATGAGGGCGAAATTCTCCGGCAGGACCACCAGTTGCGCCTGCTGGCTCACGGCCTCCCCGATCAGCCGCTCCGCCTCCAGCAGATTGGCGCCGATATTCGGGCTCGAGGCCATCTGTACGCAGGCAACTACACTCATGGAAACACGTCGACTTTCATTCTTCAGCAGGCTGGAAAGCATACCACAGATAAGCGGCCGCGCGGCGCGGGCGCGCTACTGGAAAAATCCATCGGCATCCGCGGCGGCGTCCGGCTGGCGTTCAGCCGCGGTCTTGGGCGCGTTCAGCAGCTTCACCACCGGCTTGGCCCAGGGCCCGGTCACGGCATACTGCTTGCGCGCGATCTCGTTCAGTCCGAGCTTGTCCTCGAACAGCTTTTCCGCGACGATCACCGCTGCGCCGACCGCGGGTCCGCCGGCCAGCGCACCGGCCAGCGGCAGGCTGGAATTCAGATAGGGCGTGACGGTCACCAGCTCATCGTAATCCTGTGCCGCGAGCCCGACACGACCGGTTATCTCGATCTTGGCGGCGGGGCCGTCGATGACCAGTTTGTCGGTGTAGGCATTGCCGTTATCCAGCACCAGCTTGCCGCTGATGCGCTCGAAGCCGAATCCCTGGCCGAACAGATCGGTAAAATCCAGCGTGAGGCGTTTGGGCAGCTTGGTGAGGCTCAGCAGGCCCAGCGCCCGGCCGGTCGCGCCGGGCTCGACATCCAGCAGCTGTCCATCCTCGATGAGGATGTCGAAACTGCCGTTGATGATTTCCGTGCGGACATCCCAGGGTGCCCCGCGCCAGCTCGCCTTGAGGGTGCCGCCCGGCCGGCCGCGCTTCATGACCTTCTGGTAGCCCAGCGCGTCGAGCAGCATGCCCACATTACCGTTGGTCACCGTCAGCTCGGCGTCGCTGACCTGGTCCTCGCCGATCTGACGCCAGTCGCCGCTCATGTTCATGGACAGCATTTTCGACGACAGCGCCAGCCGCTCGATCCGGTAGCCGCCGCCGGCCTGCCGCGCTGCCTGCAGCTCGAACGCGCCGAAATCGGCCTTGTCGTAGACCAGTTGCTGCGTCTTGACCTGCAGGGCGGGGAAATCGGCCGGCGTCAGCGGCGGCCTGGACCGTTCCGACGCTTCCCCGACCGGCTCGAGCACGAGCCGCTGCATGTCCATCGTAATGCGCTCGATCCTGTCGCCGTCCAGCATCAGTTGCAACTCGCCTTCCGCCGACGGGCCGAGGGTCTTGATCGTCAACGCCTGGCTGGTCTGGACGATATCGATGCCGGTATCGTGCAGCCGGTAGCCCAGGACTTCCAGGTCGGCGATCCTGAGCGACACCCGCAGCGGCGGCCCCGTCCCCCGCTGGCCGCCGGCGGCGAGGTGCGGCTTCCAGTCCGCCAGCCTGACATGGTCCAGCCGGCCGCTGATGAGCAGCTGCGGTATCTGCGGCGGTTCCGGTGCGTCGCCGCCCAGCGCGATATTCCCGCGCTGCAGCTCGACACCCTGCGCACCCTGCGTGAGCACCAGCACACCCTGCAGGTCGTCGGCGTAGGTGATGTGCACATAGCGCTCGCTGCTGTCCAGCGCGGCGATCTCGACGGAGAGTGCACGCTGCTCGGCTGCCGTCTTGCCCAGCGGCGCGGGCAGGTCGATGGCAAGTCCCGCCAGCGTGCTGGTGATCTGCAGCCCGAGATCGGCGGTCTTGCCGCGCGCGGGCTTGCCCCGGGCCGTGAGCTGGACATGCCAGTCGGGCTCGCCGCTGATCACGTCGCGCAACGGGCTGGCTTTTGCCAGCACGCGATCGAGCAGGGCCAGTTTGCCATCCAGGCTGATGTGCGTGAACGCCTTGCCCGGCTCCGTCCAGACCCGGGCGGCGGCCGTCTTGCCGAACAGCCCGGCCTTGATGCCGTCGCCGCGGATGCCGTTCCCATCGAACGCCAGCCGGCCGCGGATGTGCTCGAGTACGATGTCGGTACCGCTCACCTTCAGCGTGTCGTCACGCAGACGGATCCCGCCCGAGACGGAGAGCGGTCGTTCGTGCTGCGCCAGTGGCAGACGGATATCCAGCGCCAGTTCGGCGCGGCCCGCGCTGTCGACGCGGTCGACAAAACCGCCATAGGCCTCGCCCAGCGGGCTGCTGCCGAGCTCGGCGAGCATGACGGGCAGCGCACCCTCCACCTTGCCCTCGAGGGTGAGCTCCGGCTTGGCCAGATTCTTTATCTGTGCATGCACGTCCTGCAGCGCGGCCGTCCGGATGAATCCGCGCTGCGAGCGGATGTCCATCTGCCGTCCGGTGAAATCGACCTCGGCGTCCAGTTGTGTCACCGGTGACCACTGCTCGTTGAAATCCAGCGTGGCGTCACGCACGGGCAGGCGCACCTCCAGCCGCCCCTCCCCGTGGTCGAAAGGGAGATGGTCCAGGCGTCCGCTGATGACCACGCTGCCGTCGTGCACCTTGCCACCCGTCAGACTGCGGTCCAGCCAGGCCACGCCGTGTGGCGACATGATCCGTGCCGGCAGGTATTTGCCGGTACTGGCGACATCGAACTCGTGCACGGCGATCGCCGTGTCGGTCGTCACCGGGTCACCATTGTGCGGCACCGCCACGTTGAAGCGGGCATCCAGCGCGAGGTTCGGGTTGGCCAGGACCAGTGACGCACTGCCGATCTGCAGCGCATCGTCGGCCGTGCGCCAGTACAGTTCCCCTGCCACCCTGTCGAACTGAAGGGCATTGCGGAACAGGCGCTCGTCATGCACGACCAGTGTATCGCTGTCGAGATGCAGCGTGCCGGCCCCGGAACTGCCCGCGATACTGCCGTCCAGTCCGGCGATGTACGGCAGCGCGCCGGTCTGAAGCACACCCAGACCGGCGAACCGCGCGGACAGCCTGTCCACGCGGAAGGCCCCTTCACGGCGGGTCACGGTACACGACAGGTCCTCCAGCCGGCCGGTCGGTTGCGCGCTCGTCAGGGTCTCGCGCAACCCGGCGTCCAGCCTGGGCAGCACCTGCAACAACGCGGTCGCCTCCTCCAGGTCGAGCAGCGCCGCCTCGGCCCGTAGCTGAATGCCGTCGGCCAGCGGCAGGCCGTCCAGCGACACCTTGCCGGTTTTCCATTCCTGTCCGGCACGCGAGACCTGCAGGCGCTGCAGGACGGCCTGCCAGCCCTTTCCGGCCTGCCGCCAGCCAAATTGCATCCGCGCGTTGTCCGCCGCGAAAACGCTTTGCCTGTCGCCCTCGCGGTTTTCCAATTGCAGGGCATCGACTTCCAGCTCGCCGCTGACCGACGTGATGCGCGAAGCCGTGAGCTCCGCCCACAGCCGCAGATCGGCAACCCCCCGCACCGTGTTCGTCTGCTCGAGTACGGGGGCGAGCAGGCTGGACAGCGACAGCGCCTGGCCCTTGAAATACGCGCGTCCATGCCATGCGGCGGGTTTCGCAATATCGCCCCGCAGGTGCGCGACGATCTCGATGCGGTCACCCAGCTGGCCGGGCAACACGGCGTGTCCGGACATGTAATGGTGATCGCCCACGTTGGCGAGCGATACGTTGACCGCGGAGAAATGCTGCGCCCCCACGCCCTTGGGAATGTCCCGGAGGGTGACATCGGCATCGTGTATGGACAGGCGCGACATCGCCGCCAGCGCGCCGAACTCGACCTCGGAACCTTTTTTACCGGCGAACCCCTCCAGCACCAGGCGACCGTCGGCGTCGCGCGCGAGGGTCAGGGATGTGCCGATAATATCGATGCCGGTGAAACGCAGCTTGCGCGTGCGCAGAAAATAACCGGTATCAAGACTGACCTGTATCTCGCGCATGTCGAGCCGCTGTGCCTGACCCGCACCGGCGAGAGCGACGTCCCTGAGCCTGAGCACGGGGTGCAGGCCGCGCCAGGACGCCTCCACCCCCCCGATCGTCACCGGGCGCTGCAGCGTCGCACTCGCGGCCGTCTCTATGTCATGCCGGTATTCGCCCAGGGAAAGCGCCCACACCCGCGCCACACTCAGCAGCACGGCCGCCAGGAACAGGCCGGCGGCCAGCAGCAGCCAGGCGACGGTGAGGATGCGTTTCACCATGACCGGCACCGGCCCGATGTCCGGATGCCCGGCCTACATGGGCACGACGTCATACTGTTCCTGGGTGTAGAGGGTTTCCGCCTGGAAGCGGATCGGCTTGCCGATAAAAACCTCCAGCTCCGCGAGACTGTCGGATTCCTCGTCCAGAAGCAGGTCCACGACCTCCTGCGATGCCAGCACGAGCAGCTGCTGCACGTCGAACTGGCGCGAGGCACGCAGGATTTCCCGGAAGATTTCGTAACAGGTGGTCTCCGCGGTCTTCAGCGAGGCACGGCCGCTGCAGGTCGGGCACACCTCGCACATCACGTGTTCCAGGCTCTCGCTGGTGCGCTTGCGCGTCATCTCCACAAGGCCCAGCGCGGACACCTCGCTGATGTGGGTCTTGGCGTGGTCCTTATCGAGGCTTTTCTCCAGCATGCGCAGCACCTGGCGCTTGTGCTCGGCATCCTGCATATCGATGAAATCGATAATGATGATGCCGCCCAGGTTGCGCAGACGCAGCTGGCGCGCCAGCGTCTGTGCCGCTTCCAGGTTGGTCTTGAAAATGGTCTCTTCCAGGTTGCGGTGGCCGACGTAGCCGCCGGTATTCACATCGGCCGTGGTCATGGCCTCGGTCTGATCGATGATCAGGTAGCCCCCGGACTTGAGCTGCACCTTGCGGTCAAGCGCCTTCTGGATCTCGTCATCGATGCCATAGATATCGAAGATGGGCCGTTCTCCGGGATAGTATTCCATCTGTGTCTGCATGCCGGGCATGAAGCGCTCGCAGAATTCGCGTGCCCGCTGGAAACTCTCGCGCGAATCGATGCGCACACGCTCGATGTTGTCGCCCAGCATGTCGCGCATTACGCGAATCGTCAGCGGCAGGTCTCCGTAGATCAGCTCGCCGGCCCCACTGGCATCGAGCGTTTCGGAAATCGACAGCCACAGCTTGCGCAGGAACAGCATGTCCGCACGCAGGGCCTCTGCGCTCGCGCCCTCGGCAGCGGTGCGTGCGATAAAACCGCCCCCTTCCTGCTCGGACAGGAACAGCTGGATGATGTCACGCAGGCGCACGCGTTCGCTTTCGCTCTCGATCTTCTGGGAGATGCCCACGTTGTCGACGTTCGGTATGTATACCAGGTAACGCGACGGAATGGTGATCTGCGTGGTCAGCCGCGCACCCTTGGTGCCCAGCGGGTCCTTGATGACCTGCACGCAGATCTCCTGACCCTCACGCAGCAGGTCGCTGATATCCCGGCTGACGCTGCCGCCGACATCGGCGTCGGCGGCATCTTCGCGTCGCCCGATATCGGTGGCGTGCAGGAAGGCCGCGCGTTCCAGGCCCACGTCGACGAAGGCGGCCTGCATGCCGGGCAGGACACGGCATACCTTGCCCTTGTAGATGTTGCCGACCAGGCCGCGGCGTCGGGCACGTTCGATGAAGATTTCCTGCAGCACGCCGTTTTCCACCAGCGCCACGCGGGTCTCGCGCGGGGTGACATTGATCAGGATTTCCTCGCTCATGCCGTCCCTGTGTATCTGATACGTAAAATACGCCGGTGCAACTGCACGCCGGACCTGTATGCCAATCGGTTAGATTACCGTGATCCCGGATTCTTTCAACAGCTCCGCGGTCTCGAACAGCGGCAGTCCCATCACCCCCGAATAGCTGCCCTCGATGCGCGCGACGAACACGGCGGCCAGTCCCTGGATGGCATAGGCACCCGCCTTGTCGGCCGCCTCCCCCGTCGCCCAGTATGCCGCACATTCCCGTTCTGTCAGCGCGCGGAAGGTCACGCGGCTGGTGCTGACGCGCACGGACGCGGCGCCTGCAACGGCCAGTGCCACGGCACTCAGTACCTCGTGCGTGGCGCCGGAGAGGCGCCGCAGCATGGCCATGCCCTCGCGACGGTGCGCGGGTTTGCCGAGTACCTCGCCGTCGATAAGTACACAGGTATCGGCGCCGAGCACCGGGCCTGCACAGCCCGCAGCCAGGGCGGCGCGGCCGGCGCGGGCCTTTTCCAGCGCGACGCGCTCGACATAGTCGCGGGCCGCTTCGCCGGAGCGCAGGCGCTCGTCGATCTCGACCGGCACTATTTCAGGAAAGACACCGATCTGGCGCAGCAGTTCACGCCGCCGCGGTGATTGCGAAGCGAGGTAGACGGCCGGGAGGGGAGTCATGGGCTGTCGGCCTCCTTCCGGATGCTGGTCCGGCACGGTCACGAACGGTGATAGGGATGGCCGGTACCGAGCGTCCAGGCCCGATATAGCTGTTCGGCCAGCACCACCCGTACCAGGGCGTGCGGAAAGGTAAGCGGCGACAGCGACCAGCGCTGATCCGCACGCGCCGTACACGCCGCTGCCAGGCCGTCCGGTCCGCCCACCAGCAGGGCGACATCGCGCCCCCCACCGAGCCAGTCCTGCAGCTGACCGGCCAGGTCTTCGGTGGACCAGGTTTCGCCGCGCACGTCCAGGGCAATGACCCGGCAGTCCTTCGGCAGCGCGGCCAGCATCTGCCGGCATTCCTGCTCGCGGGCCTGTACCAAACCCGTGGCCTTGCCGCGTCGGCCGGGCGCGATCTCGACCAGCTGCAGGCGGCATTCACGCGGCAGGCGCCGGGCGTATTCCCGGTAGCCGGCACTCACCCAGCCCGGCAGGCGCGTGCCCACGGCGATCAGGTGAATGCGCATGCCGCCGGTTGCCGTTCAGCGTTCGCTGTCTGCCGCGGGACGCTGATCGTTGCCGACGGACCACAGTTTTTCCAGCGCGTAGAAGGTGCGTACTTCCGGCATCATGACGTGTACGACGACATCCCCCAGGTCGATCAGTATCCACTCGGAACCCTTTTCGCCTTCCACGCCCAGGGCACGAACGCCGATCTTCCTTGCCTCCAGCGCGACGTTGTCGGCCACCGCCTTGACATGGCGCGTCGATGTGCCGCTCGCGATGACCATGAAATCGGTGATCGAGGTCAACCCGCGCACGTCAATCACCCGGATATCGACGGCCTTCATGTCTTCCAGCGCCTGCAGACTCACCTCGAGCAGGTGTGCCGTGCGCTGATCCGCCGCCTGTTGCTCTGTGTCTTTGTTTCCGCTCATTCAACCGCCTATTGTGTACAAGTCCTGTGTCCTGATCATTGACAGCACGCTGTCCGGCAGCAGAAAGTCCGCCGCCTCGCCCCGCCCCAGCAGCTGGCGGATCCGGCTGCCGGAAATGTCCAGCTGGCTGACTTCCTGGAAATACAGCCGTCCGGATGCCTGCGCGCGCAGCATGGCGGGGTCAGTTACGCGGTACAGGCCGATGAACGCGCCCAGCTCACCGCTTTCCGGGAGGTTCGCGCCCGGCCGCGTCATCACGACGATATGGCAGTGGTCGACCAGCTCGCGCCAGCGATGCCAGCTGGGCAGACCGCGAAACGCGTCCATGCCGATCAACAGGCACAGGCCGCCCCCCCTGAACTCCGCGTGCAGCGACTGCAACGTATCGAGGGTATAGGACGGCCCGTCCCGCCCGAACTCGCGTGCATCGAGCGCGAAGCCGTCATGGCCGTCAATCGCCGCCTGCAGCAATGCCAGGCGCACCTGCGGTGAGGCAACTGGCTGCGGGCGGTGCGGCGGTATACGGCACGGAACCAGGCGGATCTCGCGCAGCCCCAGCGCCTGCCTGACCTCCAGGGCCGGGCGCAGGTGTCCAAAGTGAACGGGGTCGAAGGTGCCGCCGAGGATGCCGATCATGCAATCAGAACGTTGGCAACCCGTTGTCGGGCACGACGCCGATCGATGGCATCGCTCCGCACGCCGCGGCGGAAACCGTGCCTGTCCTCATGTCGCAGCCCATCGTATCAGCTTCTGATGTGGCCGTCGCCGATGACGATGAACTTCAGCGTGGTCAGCCCCTCCAGCCCGACCGGACCCCGCGCATGCAGCTTGTCGGTGCTGATACCGATCTCCGCACCGAGCCCGTACTCGAAACCGTCCGCGAAGCGGCTCGATGCATTCACCATGACCGAACTCGAATCCACCTCACGCAGGAAACGTTGCGCATGCACCAGCGATTCGGTGATGATCGCATCGGTGTGGTTGGAGCCGTGCGCGGCGATGTGCTCGAGTGCCGCATCGAGACCGTCGACCACCCGGATAGCCAGGACGGGTGCGAGGTATTCCTCATCCCAGTCGGCCGCTGTGGCGGCCTTGATATCCGGCAGCACGGTACGGGTGCGTTCGCAACCGCGCAGCTCGACGCCCGCCTGACGGTATTGCTCCGCCAGCGGCGGCAGCACGCGCGCGGCGATGTCCTGCGCCACCAGCAGCGTCTCCATGGTGTTGCAGGTGCCGTAGCGCTGAGTCTTGGCGTTATAGGCGACGCGGATTGCCTTGTCGAGATCGGCGCTGGCGTCGATATAGGTGTGGCAGACGCCGTGCAGGTGCTTGATCACCGGCACCCGGGCCTCGGCGCTGATACGTTCGATCAGGCCTTTTCCGCCGCGCGGCACGATGACGTCCACATACTCCTGCATGCGGATCAGCTCGCCGACGGCGGCACGGTCGGTGGTATCGATGACCTGCACCGCCTCGGCCGGCAGGCCGGCTTCCGCCAGCCCCGTGTGGATGCACCGGGCGATCGCCTGATTGGAGTGCAGGGCCTCCGAACCACCGCGCAGGATGGCGGCGTTGCCGGATTTCAGGCACAGGCCGGCGGCGTCGGCCGTCACGTTGGGGCGCGACTCGTAGATGATACCGATGACTCCGAGCGGCACGCGCATGCGCCCGACCTGAATGCCGGACGGTCGGAAATTCATGTCGCTGATGCTGCCGACCGGGTCGGGCAGCAGCGCGATCTCGCGCAGTCCTTCCGCCATCGCGGCGATGCGCGCATCGTTGAGTTCCAGGCGGTCCAGCAGGGCCGCGTCCAGGCCATGCTGGCGACCGGCATCGAGATCCCTGGCATTCTCGGTTTTGAGAATATCGGCCGCGGCCTCGATGGCCCCGGCGATGGCGAGCAGTGCAGCGTCCTTGCTGCCGGTTTCGGCCCGGCTCATGGCACGCGCGGCACTACGCGCGCGCTTGCCGACCGCCAGCATGTAGCCGGCTACGTCGAACGGCATGGATTCTGCTTTTGCGCTCATGGTGATGTCTTCAGTCCACCTGTTCCAGCTGGCGCGGGCCGGCCAGCGCCGGCCGTCCCGCCAGTTGCAGTATCAATTGTAACAGTTCGTCCCAGGCGTTGCCCGTGGACCGTCCCTTGCAGACGCGGTCGATGGCGGCACAATCCCTGAGCAGCTGACCGCAGCGGGCGGGAGACAGGCGCTGCAGGGCGGCCCCGACGACGGCCCGGCGGCTGGCCCAGACACGGTAACGCGCCATCACGCCGGTGACAGGCTGCCCCGGCTGCCGTTCCGAGGCCATGCCCGCAAGCTGACGCAGTTCCC
>Ga0210124_1000013_pt1 | contig 145468 bp, 137 predicted proteins | sample Muzzi_PWC_D2_FD_185554 | JGI IMG/M metagenome (GOLD analysis project Ga0210124, IMG submission 185554) | Wetland microbial communities from San Francisco Bay, California, USA, that impact long-term carbon sequestration - Muzzi_PWC_D2 (SPAdes) | ecosystem: Environmental > Aquatic > Marine >...
TCAAGGACAAGATAACGCAGATGGCGCAGCGGCAGGTTCGGCGTGGCAGGAATGGCCGGCCATCGCAACGGGCAACCGATGGGTGATTCGTCGTGAGCGGTATATTAGCGAAAACTGGGATCTGACCCCTGTTTCACTGTGATTTGGAACTATGTTCAAATGACGCATGTTTATACGGATTTATGCTTGATTCGGTTGCGACGGGATCATCTCAAGAGGCCTACGATGACGCTCAAAAACACTGCAATAAATGCGAAAAGTAGTCGACACCAATTATTCCATTACTTCGTTAAATTAATATTCGCGGTTAACCTACTGTTTTATACGTTCAGCTTTTTATGGCTCCCGAGTGTTAAGCCCTATGCGCTATATAATTTACTTTGCATTGTCGCGATTATTTATAGGATTTCTTTGTCAACTGCTGCGTGTTATAGGACAAAGTTTGCTTTTTTACTGGCTGTCTACTTCGTTTTACTTAGTGACACGTTATACGACATCTACCTTAACTTCGAAAAAGGGTTAACGATGTCTGTTGTGATCCTGGTCTCTTTTGTCAGTGCTTTTCTGTTAGACCTTATAAACAAAAAGCTTTAACAAATGGCTTGTTATACGCGGTATTCCCCGGTATTCCGTATTCCGGGGACACGTATTCCGTATTCCGGGGACAGTATACCTATTAATCCGTGCATCCCGGTGTTGAGCGGTTGAAATATCCCGGAATAGTCCGAAAATAAGGAGTGGCGGAATTTTTATCCTTCGGTGCATGAGTGAGACGTCGTCGCAGTTATTACGATCGGTACTACGATTACTTCCAGGATGAAGATGAGGAAGAGACCGAAGACGATGCCTTCAGGGGCATCGCCTTTGCGGTGGACCGCATCTTGCAGAGCAAATGGTGGTCGAAGAATATCCACGATGACGAGAGCCAGCGCCATCTCATCACCGCGATGCGGGCGCGCTACATCTACCCGCACTACCTCGACCTGGTCGGCTCACCTGGGCCGGATGACTACCGTACCAAAGGCAAGCTGACCACCGCCTGCGTGGGCATCTGGACTGTTACAGGATCACTGACGTTAGTGACGTTATTATTGATGGGCTGCACAACATGTCATGAGGTGAAGCTAAATACCTTGTCAGAAGGTGGATGGGTTGCTGTACTAAGACACAGAGTCTGTGGTAACTACTCCGGGTATTCAGTCGGAATTTACAAAACCGGTGGAATCCCTGTTATCAGTGGGAATGGCGAAAAAGAACCATTTCAGGCGGTGTATAGAACAGGGATACATAATGAAAACAATATACCTGTAACTGTTGAATGGGTTGCAGAAGGCAGGCTTGTAATTCACCATGATACAAGAACAGTCATCGATATGTCTGAACAAAAACCCATGGTGATCAAGGCGGAAAAAGTCTATCAAAACGTTAAAATCGACTATGACCCTGAACCAGTTATATGGGAAAAGCCGGAATTGAACTAATGCTGTGTCTCATAGAAGTTCGGGTCTTCAGTGGAATTAGTGGATTGAATTGCTAAGACATGGTCGGTGGTACATGGTGTGTTGTTTTTCTTGTTGGCGAAAGAAAATTCGTACAACGTATCAGATCAAGGGATCAAAACACTTGATTTAGCTAGTACCTGGCTCAACATTCATTATTCGGTGGTTCGTCCTGTGCCTGTAGGACCCGCGCCCCCGCGGGGAATGGATCGGGAGCGGAAAACCGGCTTATTCCCGGCGTGGCGCCGATCCTTCCCGTACCAACCAGCCGGCACAGGATCTCGAAATGCCCGATCCAGATAGATTCCAACTAATATCATGCCAGGGGGCGCGAAACGGCATGATTACCGTGCCTTGTTCTGTCTCACAAATCAATGGAGTCAGTGGGGCAGATCATTTGATCACTTGAACCTTTCAATCCTCTCATCTGTCCCCGGATGTGTGGATAGATACTTGTCTGCCAGAGTCGTTCCCTCATTCTTGCTGATGCGTTTCAGGATGTCGGCGAACGAGTGTGTCGGGATGTTGTTTGCGACGAGATAGTCATAGGCATAATCATCCGCTTCGGTTTCGAAGTCCCTTGAGTAGTTGGCTTGCAGCAGGAATGCCGGTAGTGCGGTTGCCAGGGATGCCGTTGAATAGGCATCCCCGGATATGGTGGTCAGCAGCAGGAGCAGGGCGGAATCCTGCATGACCATGCGCAGGGAGTGCCTGTTGGCCAGGTGTCCGAGTTCATGCGCGAGTATCGCGATAATCTCGTTGTCGTTCTGGCTCAGGTTGACGAGTTCATCGGTCACCACGACAATCCCGGAGGGCAGGGCAAATGCATTGGCGCCGATACTGTTGCCTGCACGAAATTCGATTCGGTAACTGTCGCCGGTCTCCAGCTTTTGCGTCATACTTTTAAAGACACCCTGCAGGCGCAGTCGTGTGGCATCGTCCAGGGTGCTGGTACCCAGAAAGCTTTTGTCGAGCAGTTTCAGGGTTCCTTTGCCAAGCGCACGATCCACACTGTCCGGGATGGCGGCAGCCGCCTGTTCCGCCATGAACGGTATCCCGTACTGGAACATGCCCCAGGTGAATCCCAGGGTGACCGCGATGGCAAGAAGTACAAAATGCCAGCGGCTCTCGATTTCATGGATCCATCCGGAAACGCTGCCATTCTTGCGCAGTCGGCGCAGGATGGAATCGAGGGCGGCATGGTCGGTAAGCTCGCAACTGCCGCCGTTCGGGAAATCCAGCCGGCGGGGGATATTGCCTATCCGCTCACTGATCCGGATTTCCTCCAGCCGGTATTCCAGTTCGACGGATTCCCCGTGAACCCGCAGGGTACCGTCACCGAAAAACTCCAGTTCTACAGGAAGCGTGCGCGAAGTCAGGCCGTCGTGATACCGGGCATCGAGTCTCACCTAAAGTCCCAGATCGATGTCGAAGACATCCGCGAGTTCCTCGCCGGTCGCCTTGACCTGCTGTTGTTCTCCGGCAATGAAATCATCAAGGCTGCCGGCGGCCACGAGACTGAGGTTCGCGAAGCGATAGCGTGCCAGGCGGATTCGCGCCCAGGGTATCAGCAGACCCAGGGATACGACGATCGCCAGGAAATTGGTCAGATAGATCCAGAACATGCGACCGATGGAAAGGGTACTATTCAGCTGATTGTCCCGTAGAGCGGATTTGTTGAAGACCAGGTTGGTGGTTGTCGTATGGATATAGGTAAATACCAGCAGATAGACCAGCATAACCGTCAGTGCGGGCAGTATTCCCAGCGCCAGATGTACGGGTGCCGGCGCTTGTCCGGGTTGTGGCAGGCTCTGTCCAACGGCGACCGGAGCAAGTGCGGGGATGATGAAGGCGATGATGATCACCATCAGGACCAGCATGCCAAATGCCTTCAGATAGATTCCGTAGAAGCTGCCCGCCGCGGCCGAGAATTCGAAGTCGCTGGCGCCATAGCCGCTGTTGTTCACCACGAAAGCCTTCTGCTGATAAATGAAGTAGGGATAGAAGAGGCCCAGTGTAAGGAAAACCAGTATAGGCATGGCGATGAATACCTTGGCGGCCTCGTTATAATTGGGCTGGAAGGCGAAGCGGATATTGCGGAAGGAGGAATTGCGTGCATTGAACATCAGCGCGCGCACCACCAGCCACGGCATGGCGAACATGAACAGCAGTACAAAGAATGGTTCGGAAGCCGGCAGGAACTGCAGACTCAGGTAATAGATGGCAAGCGCGGCTACGGCGATCAACCTCCCCTTGAGAATGGCAACGGGTTTTGCGTGGTAATCGAAGCTTGAACCGTCGACCAGGGTGTTACCGTAGAAGTAGCGCTTTGTCCTCACCTTGGCCCAGGCCGAGTAAATGCCAAGGGTGAGGATGCTCAGCATGACGTTCACAATCCAGATGCGAAAATATTCACCTGTACGTCCCTCGAACTCGAATGGCAGATCACGGACTTCCTGTACAGTTTCCATGAGGTACTCCTTTTCCATGATGTTGGAGCTAGTTTCCTGCAGCAAGCGCCTGCGGGCTTTGCAACAGAAATGAGTGAGCCTTGTCCTTCAGGCAGGCGATGGAGCCGGTGCTTTTGAAGCTGCATTCCAATGTGTGTTCCCTGCTCCAGCCGGTCTTGACCGCATAGGACATTGCCGCAGTACCGGACGACAGGCCGCCAATGACTTCATCACCGCCGGCCCTGCCGGTGGCCGCTTTCTGTTCCGCATCGATTACCAGGTTACGGTAGGTGATCGTAAATGTGCCGTCACCCGGTAATCCGCTGATGATGGCCTTTGTCTTGTAGTGGATGGTGCCGGCGGCGCTCTCCCGCACCAGGTCGTCGCTGAAACAGACGAGTGTCCTGCTTTCCATTTCGCACTTGCTGATTGCTGACGGCAGATAGACGACCGGCTTGTTATCCCGTTTCCAGCCGGCAAGCATCAGGTCCTCATATCCGTAGTGCCGGATCTTCTTCCGCGGAATCTTTTTTGCGGGTATGGTGCCCGGCATTGCTGTCTGTATCCCGCTCGCCTGGTTGTTTGATGGTTCATCCTTGAGCAACCTGGTAATTGCATTGATTTCCCCTCGCGCCTCGTCGAAGCCACCGTCAAGCGCCTTGCCGTACCATTCCAGCGCCGCCTGGTTGTTGCGCTGTAAGCCCTGGCCTGAGGCATACATCCTGCCAACGTAGTATTGTGCCGCCGGATATCCTTGTTGCGCGGCGCTCTTGAACAATTCGACTGCGCGTGGCAGGTTGCGCTTCATGCCATTGCCTTCGTAGCAGGCCAGCCCCAGTTTGAACTCTGCCTTTACATGTCCCTGTCCCGTGGCCTTCTCGTACCAGTAGACGGCTTTTGCGAGATCCACTTCGGTGCCGATTCCCTCTGCATACCTCTTGCCCAGGTCGTACTGGCTTTCCGCATCGCCCTTTTGGGCAAACTCCAACGTCTTCGCGAATCTCTCCTCGTTCGCCTGCAGCAGTTTGAGCCGGGATATGGCGTTCTGGTTATTCTGTGCGGCGGCCTTCCGATACCACTCGATTGCCATGTCACGACTGACAACTACCCCCCGGCCGTTCTGGTACATCGCCCCGATGTCGAACTGGGCGTTACTGTTGCCCGCCATTGCTTCCCCGAGTTTTTCCCGGAACAGGTTTTCCCAGATGTCGTCCCCACCCAGGCATGTGGTGGACAGCGTCAGAAGGAGCAAAGCCAGGGTTATTTTTCGCATGTTGGATGGCAGCCGGTGTTCAGGTGAATGGCGTGACTTGTTGTTATGGTGTCTATCGGTCGCTGGTTGGTGCGCTTAAGTTTTCCGCCGTATTTTGGCTTAAAAAAGGCTGGTGCGTCACATGGTTACAGCATTGCTCCGGGTTGGCCTTACGGTTGCTGCAGCGTGTTGAGGTGCTGCAGGACGCGTTTTTCCTGCCAGTACTGCGGGCGCAGCGGGTTGTTCCCGGAGATGAATCCGACATGACCGCCGCGGGGAGATAACTCCAGGGTGACCGCGGGGCTCAGGTCGTCTTCCCGTGGCAAGGCCGATTCCGGGAGGAACGGGTCATCCCGCGCCTGGATCAGAAGGGTACGGACCTGTATTGCCCGGAGGTATTGCTTGCTGCTGGCGCGCGTGTAGTAGTCGTCCACGTCACGGAAGCCGTTCAGGGGAGCGGTGATCTCGTTGTCGAAGCGGCGGAACGTGGTTAGTTCGTTGATCCGTTCAGGCGGCCAGGGGAGGTCGTGGTTGTGAGACTGGATCCTGGCCGCATCCTGAAGCTTTGTGATCAGGTGATGCTGGTAGATGCGCGACATGCCGTGTTCCAGGTTCAAAGCCGCCTGGTTCAGATCGAACGGAACCGAGATCGCCACCGCCGTGCTCAGTGGGGCGGATTTGCCCTGTTCTCCAAGCCACTTCAACAGGATATTTCCACCCAGTGAATAACCGATCACGGCCAGTTTTCTGTCCGGCAGGCGTTCGCGGATGACGCGGACCACGAAGTCGAGGTCCTCCGTCTTTCCGGAATGGTATCGGTAGGGCTTGCGGTTGGGTTCGCCGCTGCAGCCCCGCAGGTACATCATGCCGGCGTTGTAACCGTGTTGCGCGAGCGCATAGAGCATGCCGCCGGTATAGTGGGATTCCAGCGAGCCTTCCAGGCCATGCAGGACCAATACGATGCTGCCCTCGGTGGGGCCGGTCCATACCAGATCGAGGAAGTCGCCGTCGGGCAGTTCCAGCCGCTCGCGCCGCAGTTGCGGCAAGCGGCGGCGCCGGCACAGCGACGGGAACAGGGTCTGCAAGTGCGGGCCCGGCAGCCACCAGGCCGGACGAAACGCACTCTCTGTGATCATTTGTTGTGCTGGTGGCTCCTGCCTTTTCTCAGCAGGCCACTCGATTCTTTACCAGTTCGTCGACCACGCCCGGATCGGCCAGTGTCGAGGTATCACCGAGTTCGTCCGTTTGGTTGGCTGCGATCTTGCGCAGGATACGGCGCATGATCTTGCCGGAACGTGTCTTGGGCAGTCCGGGTGCCCACTGGATGAGGTCCGGTGTCGCGATGGGGCCGATTTCGGTCCGTACCAGGTTTACCAGTTCCTTACGCAACGCATCGCTGGGTTCAATACCGTGTACCAGGGTCACATAGGCATAGATGCCGTGACCCTTGATGTCGTGTGGAAAGCCGACGACCGCGGCTTCGGCCACGGCGTCATGCAGCACCAGGGCACTCTCGATCTCGGCCGTCCCCAGATTGTGACCGCTGACGATCAGTACGTCGTCAACGCGGCCGGTGATCCAGTAATAGCCATCCTCGTCGCGACGGGCGCCGTCACCGGTGAAATACATGCCCGGAAAAGCACTGAAATAGGTGTCAATGAAACGCTGATGATTGCCGTACACGGTGCGCATCTGCGCTGGCCACGGATGGGTGATGACCAGTGTGCCTTCGCCCGAGCCCTCGATGACGTTGCCCTGCTGATCGACGATCGCCGGCATGATACCAAAGAACGGCCGGCTGGCGGAGCCGGGTTTCATCTTCACCGCACCGGGAACCGGAGTGATCATGTGCCCGCCGGTCTCGGTCTGCCACCAGGTGTCGACGATCGGACAGCGCCCCTCGCCGACCTTGTGGTAGTACCACTCCCATGCCTCGGGGTTGATGGGCTCGCCCACGGTGCCCAGCAGGCGCAGGCTTTGGCGTGAGGCCTTGAGCACGGGTTCATCTCCGAGGCGCATCAGCGAGCGCAACGCGGTCGGTGCGGTGTAGAAGATGTTGACCTTGTGTTTATCGCACACCTGCCAGAAGCGCGATGCGTCGGGATAGGTCGGCACACCCTCGAATACCAACGAGATGGCGCCGTTGGCGAGCGGGCCGTAGACGATATAGGAGTGACCCGTGACCCAGCCGACATCGGCGGTACACCAGAAAACATCTCCGTCATGGTAATCGAAGACATACTTGTGGGTGATCGCGGCGTACAACAGGTAGCCGCCGGTGGTGTGCAGCACCCCCTTCGGTTTGCCGGTAGAACCGGAGGTATAGAGGATGAACAGCGGGTCCTCGGCGTCCATGATTTCCACCGGGCAGTCTGTGCTGACGCCTGCTGCTGCATCGTGATACCAGATATCGCGTCCTTCCTGCCAGTCGATCTGTCCGCCGGTATGGCGCACGACGACCACCGTGTGCACGTTCGGGCAGGATTGCAGGGCAACGTCGACGTTGTTCTTCATGTGCACGACCTTGCTGCCGCGCAGACCCTCGTCGGAGGTGATCACTGCATGGCAATCGGAATCCAGGATGCGGTCCTTGATCGAATCGGGCGAGAACCCGCCGAACACGACCGAGTGAATAGCGCCGATGCGGGCGCACGCCAGCATGGCAATAACCGCTTCCGGGATCATCGGCATGTAGATGCAGACACGGTCACCTTTGCGTACGTTGCGGGACTTGAGCACGTTCGCCATGCGGCAGATTTTTTCATGCAGTTCCCGGTAGGTGATATGCGCATCGTTGGCGGGATCGTCACCCTCCCAGATCAGGGCGGTCTGGTTGCCGCGCGTATCCAGGTGCCGGTCGACGCAGTTGTAGCAGGCATTGAGCTTGCCGCCCTCGAACCAGCGGATATGCCCCTTTGTGAAGTCCCAGTCGAGTACCGTATCCCAGGGCTTGTCCCAGTTCAGGAACTGCTGTGCCTGTTCCGCCCAGAATCCGGTCGGGTCCTCGACGGAGCGTGCGTACATCGCCTCGTACTGCTGCGCGTTCAGGTGGGCATTGCGGGCAAATGCTTCCGGTACATCGTAGATCTTGTTTTCTGCCATTGTGTGCTCCGTGGTTGTAGCTGGCGGGTCATGATTAACCGCCGATTATAGCCTCGGACGGGGTGCGTGCTACATCCCCGTTCATTAATCTTTGGTTAATTTTCCGGAATAGGCGGCGGGTGCCGGCAGGGTTCTGCGGCCGGGTATCCTGTCCGGTTCCCAGTGCGCGATCGCCCATTGCCAGAGTTCCTCGCGGCCGGCGTCCTGTGGTGTATCCGGCAGTACCTGGTTGAGGAACCTCAGGACGTCCAGCAACACGGCATTGCCCGGGCCGGCATCGATATCGCGGGCAAAGGTCTGCTTGCTCAGTTTCTCTGCGTCCAGGTCCAAGGCAACCGGCAGGTGCAGGTAGGACGGTGCCGGCAGTGCCAGTAGCTGTTGCAGGTAGATCTGCCGCGGTGTCGAGTCCAGCAGATCCGCACCGCGCACCACGTGGGTGATCTGCTGATCGGCATCGTCGACGACCACGGCAAGCTGGTAGGCGACGAGTCCGTCCGCCCGCCTGACAATGAAGTCGCCGACCTCGGTGTCAATCTGCTGCTGCAGGGCGCCTTGCAGGCGATCGATCAGGGCGATGCGCTGCGGGTCGGTACGGACCCGCAGGGCGCGGGCGTTACGCCCGGGCGGCATGCCGTTGCGGCAGGTCCCGGGGTAGACCAGCCCGGTTTCCGTGCGGATCGCGCTGTCGGCGATCTCCCTGCGACTGCAGGCACAAGAGAACAGGCAGCCCCTGCGTGACAGTTCATCCAGGGCGTTTGCATAGCCGGCATTCCGATGGCTCTGGTAGACCACCTGGCCGTCCCATTGCATACCGAATGCCTCCAGGGTGCGCAGGATCACATCCGCGGCGCCGGCGACCTCGCGCGGCGGGTCGAGGTCCTCGATGCGCAGCAGCCACTCTCCCCCGTGATGCCTGGCGTCCAGGAAGCTGCCGACGGCCGCGACGAGCGAGCCGAAGTGCAGGGGACCGGTGGGTGAGGGCGCAAACCGGCCGCGATAGGTTCCCGTGGCAGTCGGGCCTGCTGCTTGTACCAGATCCGATTTCGTTTCGGTCATTGCAATAACTGCGTTGCGGCACAGACAAGAAAGCCGGCGACTGCCGGCTTTCTTGTGGATAGGGTGCACCTCAAACGGACATCAGCCCATCTGTTTTTCCCGAATTTCATCGAGGATCTTGCAGTCGATGCAGAGTGTGGCAGTCGGGCGGGCTTCCAGGCGGCGGATACCGATTTCCACGCCGCAGGCCTCACAGTAACCGAATTCCTTGTTCTCCAGGTTACGGATGGATTCGTCGATTTTCTTGATCAGTTTGCGTTCGCGGTCACGGGCGCGCAGTTCCATGCTGAATTCGGATTCCTGGGTGGCGCGGTCGTTCGGGTCCGGGAAGTTGGCCGCGTCATCCTGCATGTGATGCACGGTGCGGTCCACTTCCTCCATGAGTTCCCGCTTCCAGGTCAGCAGGATATCCTTGAAGTGAGCGACCTGCTCGTCGTTCATGTATTCCTCGCCGCGCTTTTCCTTGTACGGCGCAATACCCGGAACCGGCCCCACCTGGCTGGTGGATTTTTTCGGCGCGGGTCTTCTTGCGGGCGTTTTCTTCGTTGCAGCCTTTTTTGCTGTGGTTTTCTTCGCGGGAGCCTTTTTTACTACGGTCTTTTTCGCGGCAGGTTTTTTGGCAGCTGGCTTTTTCTTCGGAGCTGCCTTTTTGGCGGCCACTTTTTTCGCGGGGGTCTTTTTGGCCGCTGATTTCTTCGTTGCGGCCTTTTTGGCGGCGGCCGGTTTCGATTTCACTGCTTTCTTCTTGGTAGCCATTTAGACTATCTCCATTGTGTACCACGCTAACCTACTGTTATATATAAACAACTTAGAATGCTATATCCCGGTGGCATATATTATTATTAGTGGGCATTTGATTCAGGGGCGTTATTTATACGCGAGTTTCACTATTAGTCAAGAATGCCGGCAGGTATGCGGAACCCGTCAGAAGTGCCTTGAATGCCGGATAGCGGATGAAAGAGAATCAGCCGCTGGCCCTGATGCGACTACTTCTAATGATTACTGAATTACGTGCCCTGCTGTTCGATGTCGATGGAACGCTGGCGGATACCGAGGAAGTACACCGGCGGGCATTCAATGCCGCGTTTGCAGAGGCCGGTCTGGACTGGAACTGGAGCACGGCGTGCTACCATGAACTGCTCACCGTTACTGGCGGGAAGGAACGCATCCGCTATTTCCTGCAGCGCGAGCGTCCCGACTTTGAATTGCCGCCCGATGCCGATGACTTCATCGCCGGTCTGCACCGGTGCAAGACCGCCCATTACGTGGATATGCTCACCACCGGCCAGGTGCCCCTGCGGCCGGGGGTGGAGCGCCTGATCCGGGAAGCCCACGAGCAGGGTCTGCGACTCGCGGTGGTGACGACGACCACGCCCGACAATGTGACCGCGCTGTTCCGGCACAGCTTCGGTGCTTTCGAAGAAGCGTGGTTCGAACTGGTCGCCGCGGGCGGTGTCGTGGCACACAAGAAACCGGCTCCCGATATCTACGAATACGCCCTGGCGGAAATGGGCCTTGCGGCGAACGAGTGCTTCGCATTGGAGGATTCCGAGAACGGCATGCAGGCTGCACATGCGGCCGGTGTCGACGTCCTGATCACCGTCAACCGGTACACCGACCGGCATGATTTCACAGGTGCGGCCGTGGTGCTGGATCACCTGGGTGAACCCGCCATGCCCTGCCACATGCTGCAGGGCGATTTCCCACCACCAGGCGTGCTGGTCGATACAGACTACCTGCGCGACCTGCACGCACACTGCCTGGAACACCGGTGAAGACCGCCAGGCGCATGCAGTACATTCAGCCATTCCATGTCATGGCACTGCTGGCACATGCCCGTGAACTGGAGGCGGCCGGCCGGTCCATCATTCATATGGAAATCGGCGAGCCGGACTTCGTGACGTCGCAGCCGGTCATCGATGCCGGCATCCGTGCGCTGGAATCGGGATATACCCACTACACCCCGGCCGTGGGACTGGCGGTACTGCGCGAACGCATCGCCGGCTTCTACGCACGGCGCTACGCGGTGAGCGTGGAACCGGAGCGCATCGTGGTGACGCCGGGGGCTTCCGCGGCACTGCAGCTGGTGATGGCGGTCCTGGTGAATCCGGGTGACAAGGTGCTGCTGGCCGACCCCGGCTATCCCTGCAACCGCAATTTTGTCCACCTGGTCAACGGCGAACCGGTGTCTATCCCGGTGACGGCGGACAGCGGTTACCAGCCCACGCCCGAACAGGTCGAGGCATACTGGTCGCGGGACACGGTGGCCCTGCTGGTGGCTTCTCCTTCCAACCCGACGGGCACCCTGCTGGACGGCAATACCCTGCGGGCGTTTCATACCATCACCGCAATGCGCGGCGGTGCACTGGTGGTCGACGAGATCTATCACGGCCTGGTCTACGGGGAGTCGGCGGTAACGGCGCTGGGGGTATCGGACAAGATCTTCGTGGTCAACAGTTTTTCGAAATATTTCGGCATGACCGGATGGCGCCTGGGCTGGCTGGTCGCGCCACGCGATGTCGTCGCGGAAATCGACAAGCTGGCGCAGAACCTGTTTCTCTCGGCACCAACGATGGCGCAGCACGCGGCCCTGCGGGCCTTCGATCCCGACAACCTGGAAATCCTGGAGGCGCGCCGCGAGGCGTTCCGGGAGCGGCGGGATTTCCTGCTGCCGGCCCTGCAGGAACTGGGTTTCAGAATTCCCGTTACACCTGCCGGTGCCTTCTACCTGTATGCCGACTGCAGCCGCTTCACCGCTGACAGCTATGCCTTTTCACAGCGTTTGCTCGAAGAGGCCGGTGTAGCCATCACCCCAGGGATTGACTTCGGGACCTATAGGCAGGAGCGGCACGTGCGCTTCGCCTATACGACGTCGTTGGAAAACCTGCAGGAAGGCGTGCGCCGGCTGCGTGAATTTCTTCGCGGTGGCTGATTCCGGTCGCGGGCGGGCGATACACTCGTGAACAGGTAACCAGGCAGTTGCATGCATTCCGTTCCGGGATGCAATGATTGTTTCAACCTGTTTCCGGAATTCACCGCTGGTGAGCTTGTGGAATCGTCATGTAGGCGCCGCCCTCTGGTGCGATGACAGTCCCGAAATGATCGCGTCTGATGCCGGCGCTCTCCAGGATGTTAACCATGATCCGGGTAACGCGGTTCCTAGTACTAGGAGGCTGTAGCCTGGCTTTATGACCGGGATGCGCAGCCGACACATGAATGGCGCAGCCGTTTACCACCGCGACGGATATGCATTCCCACGCGGAGCGTGGGAACGAGGGACCGCGACGGATATGCATTCCCACGCGGAGCGTGGGAACGAGGGACGAGGGAAATAGATACGGCGATTCTCCTCAAACGATCGAAAAAATGGCCTCGCCGTCCCACCTTGCTGGCTACGATCGCCCAAGTCCGACAGGCTCCTAGCCAGAAACTGTGAAAATTCTACATTCTGCACGACAATTATTAACAGCATTCGGATTGCTGGTTCGTTACGCTCTGAACGTCGGCAACAGGCAATCGGAATTACGATGAACACACAGATACAGCAACTCCAGGCGGAAGGCAGAATCGATTCCGAGGATTATCGCACCGTCACTTTGTGCACCTTGCTGATAAAACTGGTCATGGCGATGATCATGGGAGTCCTGGTCGTCTGCGGCATGATGGTTACCTGATCCTGGGTGCCAGCATGGGATCGGGTGCCGCAACGAGCGGCCGCGGCCCGGCCCGTCAAGACACCCGGTGACCGGGTCAGGCGGAGCTTGCGGTCGCGGATGATTCCTTCATCTCCCCGACCCACATCGCCGTCGCCCCGGCGACCGAGACCGGCATGGCAAGGAAGTTGAGCAGCGGGATCATGGTCAGCAGCAGGGAACCGCCTCCGAAACCGTAGGCGAGGAAGCGGCGCTTGCGCAGCAGTTTGCGTTGTTGCGAGAAATGCAGCAGGTGGTTTGCCATGGGATAGTCGATGTATTCAATGGCCAGCATCCAGGAGCTGAACAAGGCCCACAGAAACGGTGCGGCCAGGTTGATGCCCGGTATCAGGAACAGGATGCCCAGCGGCAGGGCGCGTAACGCAAAGTACAGCAGCTTGCGCAATTCAGCCATGAGACTGGGCACGATGTCTTTCACCAATGCCTGCCAGCCACCGGTTTCGATAGGCTGTCCCGTCAGGTGTTTCTCGACCGCCTCGGCAAGCATGCCGTTGAAAGGCGCCGCGATCAGGTTGGTCACAATGGAGAAGCTGTAGAAGATAAGCAGTACGCAAACCAGGAAGAACACCGGCCACAGCAGGAATTGTAACCAGCTCAGCCAGGCCGGCAGGTAGCCCAGCAACCAATTGATGAGGGCCTCCAGCCAGTAAACCAGGCCCATGATCGCTGCGCTGAAAAACACTATGCTGACCAGCAGCGGTACCGCCACATAACGGCGCAGTCCCGGCTGGCGGATCAATCGGAATCCCTCGAACAGGTAATGTATGCCGGTTTGTCTAACTGCCATCGTACTTCCTTCGTGTCTAGTCGAGTATCGCTGCCGCCCTGGCGCGCTGGGCCAGTAATGCACTGCCGTAGGAGGCTTCCTGGTGATCGGCTGCGATCACGGGGATGCCCAGCGATCGGGAGCGTATTGTACGCCAGGCGGCATTCGCCGCGCCGCCGCCGGTACTGATGACGCGGACCGGCCAGGGCGCACCCAGTTCCGCGAGCCGCCGGTAACCCAGCATTTCAATACGGGTGATCCCCTCCAGGATGCCCTGGAAGAACCGTGTGTTTTCCGCCGGGCGCGGCGTCAGGCGCGGTTCGAGGTCGGGGTCGTTTACGGGAAAACGCTCACCGCGTGCGGGCAGCGGATAATAATCCAGACCGGTGGACCGGTCTGTTTGCAGCCGCTGCGTCAGGCGCGTGATCTCCGCGTCCCCGAAGTATTGTTTCAGTACCGCGCCGCCGCTGTTGGAAGCTCCACCCACCAGCCAGTCGTCTCCCAGACGGTGGCTGTAGATCCCGTATTCCGGTGCAAACACCGGTGTACCGGAGCGTACCTTCAACACCAGGGTGCTGCCCAGTGTGGTGACCGCATCGCCGCGGACCGCGCCGGTGGCAACGAAACCGGCGGTGCTGTCGGTGGTGCCGCTGACGATGCGGATAGACGGCGGCAGGCGGAGACGCGCCGCGATGTCCGGATCGATACCACCGATATCCGTGCCGGCCGGGACCACCTTGGGCAGCAGGGCGGGCGGGACCGGCAATTGTGCCAGCCAGTCGGGCCAGCGGCGCGCGACGGCATCGTAACCGAGCTTCAGGGCATTGTTCTCATCGCTGCAGTCGAAGCGGCCACGCAGCCGCCCGAGGATCCAGTCGGCCTGGTGCAACGCATGGCGGGCTCCGGAGGCGGCCGGTAGCTGCAACAGCCACAGCAGCTTTGCCAGACTGGCACTGGCGCCGTGCGCGGCACTGTCGCATGGGGCAACGGCGGCGATCGCATCGGCTTCCTTCCGGGCGCGCGCATCGTTGTACATCAATGCCGGTGCCAGCGGGCCGCCCTGTGCATCGCAAAGCAGCAGGCTCGATGAGGTGCCGTCCACGCACAACGCGGCGACATTCTCCAGCGGGGACCGGATACGCAGTTGCCCCAGCATGGCTTCCAGAGCCGACCACCAGATCTCCGGGTCCTGTTCGACGGTGGCGCCGTCGTGCCGCGGCGGTGGCAGCGGCACCCGGCTCTCCGCCAGCATCCGACGACCGGCATCGATCACACAGCCGCGGCAGCCGGAAGTCCCGAAATCGATGCCGAGATACAGGGTCATGCTTCGTTATGTTGAATAAAGACCGTTGGTTGGGCTGAACAAGGTGAAGCCCGGCATTGTCGCCAGACGTGATTTGCAATTGTTGGGTTTCGCGAGCTCAGTCCAAGCTGCCTATATTATAAATATACTTTTTAACAAAAACTTGTGCCGTGTTGTTAAGGTAATTCCACAGTTCCTGGTGGTCCCCATCCATCTTGGCGATACTCCACAACCACGTCAGTATAAATGCCACCGCGAACGTTGAACTCGGCCCGCAGCCGCAGGAAACGGGGTTCGCAGGCGGCGATCAGGTCATCTAGTATGCGGTTGGTGATGTCTTCGTGAAAGGCGCCTTCCTCGCGGAACGACCACACATACAGCTTCAGTGCCTTGAGTTCGAGGCACTTCCGGTCCGGGACGTAGTCCAGGTAAAGTATGGCGAAATCCGGTTGGCCGGTCTTCGGGCACAGGCAGGTGAATTCGGGAATGCGGATGCGCACGGTATAGTCCCGGTCCGGGTGCGGATTGGGAAACGTTTCCAGGTAACGGGAGGGTTGTGTTGACATCCTGGAAAGATACTAGAACCTATCTCAAAATTCACATGCTCATACTGACCGTGACATTGCCCGGTAGGACCCGTGCCCCCGCGGGGAACGGACCGGGACCGGAAGACCGGCATTATTCCCGGCGAGGGCGCCGGTCCTAACAAACCCGCGCCTGAACCCGAATCCTCAAAATTCATTATCCGATGGTTCGTTGTAGGACCTGCGCCCCTGCGGGGAAGGATCGGGGCCGGAAAACCGGCATATTCCCGGCGAGAGCGCCGGTCCTACCTGTACCAATCCGTCGGCACAGGATCTCGAAATGGCCGATCCTATAAATTTGAGATTAAGTTCTAGACACAACATGCTGTGTGCAACCATCGGGAAATTACAAATACTTGTAATTTTCCGGATCAATCGAGTACCCTAGGCATCCATGCGCTTGTCAAAGATCAAGCTGGCGGGGTTCAAGTCCTTCGTGGATCCGACCACGATCCATCTCCCGGGCAACCTGGTTGGCATCGTCGGCCCGAACGGCTGCGGCAAGTCCAATATCATCGACGCCGTGCGCTGGGTCATGGGGGAGACCTCCGCCAAGTACCTGCGCGGCGATTCCATGTCCGACGTCATCTTCAATGGCTCCAAGGGCCGCAAACCGGTCGGGTATGCGAGCATCGAACTGAGCTTCGAAAATTCCGACGGCGCCATCGGCGGGCAGTACGCCGGTTATAACGAAATTTCCATCCGCCGACAGGTATCCCGGGACGGGACGTCCAACTACTTTCTGAACAACACCCGCTGCCGGCGACGCGATATCACCGATATATTCCTGGGCACCGGCCTGGGGCCGCGCAGCTATTCGATCATTGAGCAAGGCACCATCTCGCGGCTGATCGAGGCGAAGCCGGAGGATCTGCGCGCCTTCCTGGAAGAGGCGGCCGGCATTTCCAAGTACAAGGAACGCCGTCGCGAAACCGAGAACCGCATCAGGCACACCCGCGAAAACCTGGAGCGCCTCAACGACCTGCTTGAAGAAATCGAGAAACAGCTGGAAAAGCTGAAACGCCAGTCGCGCGCCGCTGAACGCTACAAGGAGCTCAAGGAAGAGGAGCGCCAGGTCAAGGCGCAATTGCTGGCACTGCGCTACAACGCGCTGCACGAGGAGAGCAGCGAGCGCCAGCGCCGCATCCAGGAACGTGAGCTCGCCATGCAGGAGGAACTGGCGGCACAGCGCAATGTCGAGGCAACCCTGGAAAAGCTGCGCGAGGAACTGGTCGAGGCGAACGAAGCCTTCAACGGGGTGCAGGGGCAGTACTACAAGCTGGGGGCCGATGTCGCCCGCGTCGAACAGGCCATCCAGCACAACAAGGAATCCCGCCAGCAGCAGCAACAGGAGCTGTTCCGCGCGGAACAGACGCTGGAGGAAATCGGTGAACACATTCGTCTCGATAGCGCCCGCCTCGAAGAACTGACGCAAGGCATTGAGACCGTCGAACCCGAACTGGCCGCGGCCCGCGAGCACACTGCGCAATCCGGCAGTGCGTTGCACGAGGCGGAAGAGGCTATGCACCAGTGGCAGCAGGAGTGGGAGGAGTTCAATCGCCGTATGGCGGAGCGGACCCAGTCGGCACAGGTCGAACGCACGCGGCTGGATCATATCGACCGTCACCTGCAGCAACTCGAACAGCGCCTGCAGCGCATGGACCAGGAGCGGGAATCGCTGAGCAGTGATTCCCTGGAAGGCGAACTGGAACAACTCGCCAACGAGTCCGCGGCGCAGGAGACCGTGACCGTCGGCATCCAAATGATGCTGGATGAGGTGCGGCAGCGCATCACCGACCTGCGTGCGGGACTGGCACATCAGGAGCGGGAATTCTCCGCGCTGCAGAGTGTGCACCACGATACCCGCGGCCGCCTGGCCTCGCTGCAGACCCTGCAGTCCGCCGCGCTTGGCCGGCAAACCGGTGAAATCAGCGGCTGGCTGGCGGAAAAGGGCCTGCAGTCGGCGTCACACCTGGCCCAGGAGATCCAGGTCGAACCCGGCTGGGAGCATGCTGTGGAGACCGCGCTGGGCGATTACCTGCAGGCGGTCTGCATTACCGGGCTGGAAAACGCCGGACAACTACTCGGCGGCTTGTCACAGGGCACGGTGACGCTGTTCGACACCAACGCGACGACAACGGCCGCACAGTACGGCAAGGGTATGCTGCTCGCGGACAAGGTCACGGCGCCCTGGGCCATGCACGGCCTGCTGGACGGTATCTACGCCGTGGAGAGCCTGTCCGATGCGCTGGCGATGCGCACCGGCCTGGATGCGCATGAATCGGTGATCACGAGGGACGGAATCTGGATCGGTGGCAACTGGCTGCGGGTCGCACGTGGCACTGACGACAATGCCGGCGTACTGGAGCGTGAGCGCGAGATCAATGCCTTGACCGCGCAGGTCGAGATGCAGGCGGAAAAAATCGATGATTTGCGCCGCTCGATTGCCGACGCACGGGATTCACTGGCCGCGACCGAGGCGGAGCGCGAGCGCCTGCAGGGTGAATACAACGAGGCACACCGCATGGCCAGCGATCTGCGGGCCCGGTTCGCCGCCGGCGAGTCCCGCCTGGAACAGCAGCGCCATCACCACGAGACCGTGACGCGGGAGTCCGAGGAATTGCGATCCCAAAAGGCCAGCGAGTCTGAAGAACACGCCGGTGCGCAACAGCGCCTGCAGGAGGCGCTGGCGGCGACCGAGGCCCTGGCACAGGAGCGCGAGGAGCGCACCCGACGGCAGCAGGAGCTGAGCGGTGTGCTGGGCGAGGCGCGGGAACGCGCGCGCAGCGACCAGCAGCAGGCGCACGAACTGGCCCTGCGGGCGGAATCCATGCATACCGCGCGGGCCACCACGCAGCAGTCGCTGGAACGCATGCGCGACCAGCTGTCGCAGCTGAGCGGGCGCCGCGATGAACTCAACGCGGTGCTGGGGCAGGGCGATACGCCGCTGATCGATCTGCAGCAGGAACTCGACGGGCTGCTCACGCGTCGCCACGAGGTCGAGGGTGACCTGGGAGCCGCCAGGAAACAGGTGGAGGAAATCGAACACGGCATCCGCGAATCCGACCAGGAACGGCATCGTCGGGATCGTGCGGTCGGCGAGCGGCGCGAACAGATCGAGCGCGACCGGATGGCCTGGCAGGAGATCAAGGTGCGCAGCGATACCCTGCTGGAACAGATCAACGAGACCGGCTTCGCCTGCCAGATGCTGCTGGAGCAGCTGGATGAGTCCGCCAGCATCGAGGTCTGGAGCGAGCGTGCGGAGAAGCTGGAAATGCGTATCCAACGGCTCGGGCCGATCAACCTGGCCGCGATCGAGGAGTACGAGGAGGAATCGCAGCGCAAGGTCTACCTCGACGCCCAGCATGCCGACCTCACCCAGGCATTGCAGACGCTGGAAAATGCGATCGCGAAGATCGACAAGGAAACACGTACGCGCTTTCGCGAAACCTTCGACAAGGTCAACGAGGGCTTGCAGGAGAATTTTCCGATTCTGTTCGGCGGTGGCCATGCCTATCTGGAGTTGACCGGTGAGGACCTGCTGGATACCGGCGTCGCGGTGATGGCGCGTCCGCCCGGCAAGCGCAACAGCACCATTCACCTGCTCTCGGGAGGCGAGAAGGCGCTGACCGCCATCGCCCTGGTGTTCGCCATTTTCCGCCTCAATCCGTCGCCGTTCTGCATGCTCGACGAGGTGGACGCGCCGCTCGACGACGCCAACGTCGGGCGCTATTGCGACATGGTGCGCAAGATGTCGGAACAGGTACAGTTCATCTTCATCTCCCATAACAAGATCACCATGGAAATGGCCAGCCAGCTGACCGGCGTCACCATGCATGAGCCCGGGGTGTCGCGGCTGGTGGCCGTGGATATCGATGCCGCGGTTCAGATGGTGGCAGTCTGACCGCATTTCGATGCATACTGCGTGGCAGTATGCACCGGCGGGCACTGAGCGTACGCCTGATGACGCATAGACTTCGCCGGATTCCCTGTTCAGGGTTGCTATGTCAGCGCAATCAGTCGGGATGTGACTATGGAAAATATACGCATGATACTCTTGCTGGTCGGGGCGGTCATCGTCCTCGGCATCTACCTGTACGGCCGCCTCCAGGCGGAGTGGGCCAGACGTCCGAAACGTGAGAAGCGCCGCAAGCTCAGGTGGCAGCGCGACGAACTGCCTGAGCTGGACGACCTAGACAGCGATCTGGAGATCATTCCGGAGTTCGACCGCCCGGTCCGGCAATACGCGGGGGTGAACTTTGAGGGCGAGGATGTGCCGGCGGGCGAGACGACCGTGATCCGGTCCACCAGGCCCGGCGCCCGGAGGAACCGGATCCATGAACAGGAGTCGAAGCCGGCTGCGGCGGAGAAGAAGCCGGCTTCTGCCGGGAAGATCTTTTCCCTGTTCGTCATGGCCCCGGCCGGGGTGCCGTATCGTGGCACGGTATTGCTGGATGCCCTGGAAGACGCGTTTCTCGAATTCGGCGAAATGCAGATCTTTCACCGCAACGAGGTTATCGACGGCCGGGAACGGCACTTGTTCTCGGCGGCCAATATCCGTGAGCCAGGCATCTTCGACCTGTCCAATATGGAGAATTTCTCCACGGAGGGACTGGTGCTGTTCCTGCAGGTGACGCCCGGGGTGGATGCCGTGCGTGCCTTCGATGCCATGGTCGAGTCGGCCAGGATTATCGCGGAAGAACTCGGCGGTACCGTGTGCGACGCAACGCGCAGCTTCCTGACCAAGCAGACCATCGGACATCTGCGTGAAGAAGTGATCGGCTGCCAGCTGCAGCAGCGGGTGATGAAAACCGGTTCATGAGCGTGCCCGCTGCGGTGCGCGAGCGCGCCCGCGTATTGCATGCCGAGCTGCACGAGCACAACTACCGCTATTACGTCCTCGACAATCCGACCATATCGGATGCACAGTACGACGAACTGCTGCGCGAGTTACAGGACCTGGAGAAGCAGTATCCCGAGCTGCTGACCCCGGATTCCCCCACCCAGCGCGTCGGCGCACCGCCCCTGAAGTCCTTCGGCGAGGTGCGCCACGCCCAGCGCATGCTGTCGCTGGACAATGCCTTCTCCGACGAGGAACTTGCCGACTTCGACCGCCGTGTGCGCGAGCTGCTGGAGATCGACGTGGTCGAGTATGCCGCGGAGCCCAAACTGGACGGTCTCGCCGTCAGCCTGCTCTACGAGGACGGCATTCTGGTGCGGGCCGCCACGCGCGGCGACGGCACCACCGGCGAGGATGTTACGCAGAATGTGCGCACCATCAACACGGTTCCACTGCGACTGAGCGGCAAGGGTATTCCCGCCTCCATGGAGGTGCGCGGTGAGGTGTACCTGTCACATCAGGGATTCGAGGAACTGAACCGGCAACAGGCGGAGCAGGGCCAGAAGGAGTTTGTCAACCCGCGCAATGCCGCCGCCGGCAGCCTGCGCCAGCTCGACCCGAAGATCACTGCGCAGCGCCCGCTGGAGATGTACTGTTACGGTGTCGGCCAGGTGGAGGGCGGTCGGCTTGCCGACCGGCACACAGCGATACTCGAACAGCTGCGCGGCTGGCACCTGCGCGTGTACGAGGACATCCGCTGCGTCACGGGATTGCAGGGCTGTGCCGACTATTACCGGCGCTATGAACGACAGCGCGACTCGCTGCCCTTCGAGATCGACGGGGTGGTGTTCAAGGTGGACCGGCTCGATCAGCAGGATGCTCTGGGATTTGTCGCACGCGCGCCGCGCTGGGCGGTGGCGCGCAAGTTCCCCGCGCAGGAACGCGAGACCGTGGTGAAGGATATCGAAGTACAGGTCGGGCGCACCGGCGCACTTACGCCGGTGGCGCGTCTGGAGCCGGTGTTCGTCGGCGGCGTCACCGTGACCAGCGCCACGCTGCACAACCAGGACGAGATCGACCGCAAGGACGTGCGCGTCGGTGACACCGTGATCGTGCGCCGCGCCGGGGACGTGATTCCCGAGGTGGTCAAGGTAAACCTGGCGCTGCGCCCGAAAGGCGCACGGCGTTTCCGGATGCCGGAACACTGCCCGGTGTGCGGCTCGCATGTCGAACGCGTGGAAGGCGAGGCCGTGAACCGCTGCACCGGTGGACTGTACTGCGCCGCGCAGCGCCGCGAGGCTATCCGCCACTTCGCCTCGCGCCGCGCCATGGACATCGAGGGGCTCGGCGACAAGCTGGTCGAGCAACTGGTCGAACGGGAACTGGTACGTGATGTCAGCGACGTCTATGCCCTGACGGTGGCACAACTCGCCGGCCTGGAGCGCATGGCGGACAAGTCCGCGACCAACCTCGTCGAGGCGCTGGACAAGAGCCGAGACACCACCCTGGATCGCTTCATCTACGCCCTCGGCATCCGCGAAGTGGGGGAGAGCACCGCGCAGATCCTGGCGCGCGAGTTTGGCGACCTCGAACCCCTGATGAACGCCGACCTAGAAACCCTGCAGTCCATCCACGACATCGGCCCGGTGGTCGCGCAGCGCATCGTCGATTTCTTCGCAGAACAGCACAACCGCGATGTGATCGACAAACTCATTAAGGCTGGTATCCACTGGCCGGCCATTGAAAAGCCAGTACATACACCACTCGCGGGAAAGACCTTCGTGCTTACCGGTACTCTCTCCATGCCCCGCGACGCCATGAAGGCAAAACTCCTGTCCGCCGGCGCCAAGGTCAGCGGCAGCGTCTCTAAGAAAACAGACTACGCCGTGGCCGGCGACAACCCCGGTACCAAGTACGACAAGGCTGTTGCGCTGGGTGTTGAGATACTCGACGAGGCCGGGTGCCTGAAGCTGCTGGGGGAGTGATACTCCATTGGATCAATAATGGGGCCGGATACAATTATTAGTATCGTTGTTCTCCAGAAAATGTATCCGACCCATTTAACTCGCAGTCTGATCACCTCCAGCGATCGCAGGCCGCAGCCATACATCAGCTGTGCCATCAATCAACAGGCGCCCTGTAACTCGCTGATGATGCGCAAGATTTGCCGGCGACTGAGAACGACCGGGAGGCGTTGCGACGTGTGCGCACGCGCAGCGCGAATATCCATGCCCATCTCCATGCCGAGCACTTCGCGATAAAGGAAAAGCAAGGCATTGAAGGCCTGATTCCGGGTGGGCGCGGAAACATTGCGATTGGTCGCAAGGTGGCTGAGATAAAGGTAAAGGGGACGGAGGAATTAAATATGGGTAAAGCAATATTTCCTCCGTCCCCTTTTGCTGTCCTCTCTTTCTTCGGGTCATCTTCTGCTCCTTCTCTTTCGAGAATGTTAACTCAGAAGATTCCACTTATCAGGCTCCGATCCCTGTCTAGCCACCGGGGTCCACCTCTAGCTATCGTCTGCAGGCGCGCCGGTATTTCCGGAACAACGATATCAAATACGTTGAATACAATATTTATTCCTCCTCAAGGCGCATGCAGGAATTCAAGCGCCTGGGCGGACGCGTTACGCCATTGATCATTATCGGAGACAGGGAAATTCATGGTTTCAACAAACGTGCAATCGAGGCGGCGTTGGATTCCATGTAGAAGGAAACCCAGCGGTAAAGTGGCCAGATCTTTGATCTGGTGAATCAAGGTGCCGCTTGATATTATGACCGAGGAGTTATGGAAAGATGAAGTGATCTGTGCACCTGATCTGGACTACTCCAGTAAATTCGAGTCTCAGGGTCTTTGCCATTTCATGACTTCCTTGTCGATAATTTCAAGTGCCTGTCAGACAGGGGATCATCAATCAAAGACCCCGTGACCATTACGGGAGGTGAGCTATCCTGGTGATTCGGTATTCTCCGGATCAGGGATCAGCGGTATCGGTATACCACGCTGCACGTTGCCGTTATTTATACATCACGGAGCAACGGGAATCCGTATTCAAGTAATTTCCGTATTAGCCGGTTACTAGAATCAGCTGTGCGACACTGCGGCAATTCTGCCATTCTTCCAGATTTGACCTGACCATCTTGATGGTTTCCGTTAGAGGGTAAAGTAATGAATTCAGATCCAGAGGTAAGGACAAAGGCGTTGGAAAAACAGATTTTATTCGTGAGCATAATCGATGTACCAGCTTCGATTATGCTCGGCCTGGGACTGTATGCCAAGTTTGCAGCCGACGGTGATGCATTTCATCCGTTGTTGAACAATGATTCGGTCGTGAACTCGATGCTTGTTGCAGGTGCAGCCATGATGCTATGGGGTGGTTATAAGGTGTTTACACTGGCACGTGATAAGGCAAGGCTTTCCGGGCGTGCTAAATAAAAAGACCGTCGATTATGTGGCCGGATAAAATTTTCAGTCGCGACATATTCCGGAAAGTGCATCCGACTCATTTGACAGGATCGCAGTTGCTGACTACAGGCGACTAACGGGAATTCACTTTGGGTTTGCGAGGTGTGCTCTGCTTGCCTGTCAGAGTAATGGTGTCTTGGTTTGTCACATTTGTATCCGTATTCCCGCCGGTCACCCACCCCGCTCACAGGAGCTCTTCACCAGGGTGTCGATGCACTCGCCCTCGGCATCGAACAGTTCGATACTGAGCGGCATCTTGCCGAGCGCGTGGGTGGCGCAGGACAGGCAGGGGTCGAAGGCGCGTATTGCCACTTCGATGTGATTGAGCAGTCCCTCGGTGAGCTTGCGGCCGTTGAGGTAGCGTTTCGCCACGTGGCGGATCGACTCGTTCATGGCCTGGTTGTTGTGGGTGGTCGAGACGATGAGGTTGGCGCGTACCACCACGTCGTCTTCGTTGACCCGGTAGTGGTGGATCAGCGTGCCGCGCGGCGCCTCGATCACGCCCACGCCACGCTCGCGGTATTCGCCATCGACCACCAGTTCCGTTCCCAGGATGTCCTCGTCGTGCAGCAGCTCCTTGATCGATTCGGCTGCGAACAGCAGTTCGATCATCCGCGCCCAGTGGTAGGCGAGGGTCGCATGCAGCGGCTGCCCGCCACCGAAGTCGACAAACTCGCGCCTCTCCGCCTCGGCGAACGGCGTCGGGATGAAGTCGCAGTTCTGCACGCGCGCCAGCGGACCCACCTTGTACCAGCCCTTTTCCGCGCCCAGCGCCCGGATGTAGGGGAACTTCATATAGGACCAGGGCTTCACCTCTTCCGTCAGGTGATCCCAGTAGCGCTGGCAGTCGGCGCCGTCGAAGATGATCTCGCCGATGCTGTCGCGGGCGCGCAGTGTGCCGTCATAGAGATCGAGCGCCCCACGCGGACCCACCAGACTCATGAGATTGGAGCGGAAGGCCCCGAAGCTGTTGTAGAGGCCGACGTTGGCGAGATGCAGCTTTTTCGCAAGCTGCACGGCCGAGCGGCACCAGCCGATGATCTGATAGATGTCCTTCAGCAGTTCGTCGCGCTCGGCGCGCGTCACCGCCTTGTTGACCCCGCCCGGGATTGCCCCCGTGCCGTGCACGCGCTTGCCGGCGGTGATGCGAATCACCTCCTGTCCGAAGCGGCGCAGCAGCACGCCCTGCCTGGCGATGTCCGGAAACTCGGCCGCCACGCCGACGATGTTGCGCTTCGCAACTTCCGAGTCGAAGCCGAACAGCAGGTCGGGCGAGGCCAGATGGAAAAAGTGCAGCGCATGCGACTGCAGGATCTGCCCGTAGTGCATAAGCCGCCGGATCTTGTCGGCGGTCGGGGGCAGCTGTTCGACGCCGACCACGCGGTCGAGCGCCTTCGCCGCTGCCAGGTGGTGGCTGACCGGGCAAATGCCGCACAACCGCTGCACCATTACCGGGATCTCCCAGTAGGGGCGGCCCTGAATGAATTTTTCGAAACCGCGAAACTCGACGATGTGCAGCCGCACCTGCTTCACCTGGTCGTCATCGTCGAGCAGGATGGAGACCTTGCCGTGTCCCTCTACCCGGGAGACCGGCTCGATGACCACCCGCTGCAGGCCGGTGGGGTTGGCAGCGGTTTCAAGTTCGGAACTCATCGTGCGATCTCCGGGTTTGCATTCAATCGTATTGGATCAGGCCGTGGCCAAGATGCGGCGTGCGCCCTGCCAGCAGGTCGGTAAGGAATTTCCAGATCGCATCCGCCGACGGCGGGCAGCCGGGCAGGAAGTAATCGATTTTCACCACTTCGTGCAGCGGGTGCACCTTGTCGAGCGGCAGCGGCAGTTCGGGGTCGTTGGGAATGCAGCCCTTCGCCAGGCTGATCTCGGTGACGTAGACCTCCTGCAGGCAGGCGCCGAGGTCGAGGTGATTGCGCTGCGCCGGCAGGCCACCGTTCACCGCACAGGCTCCCACCGCGACCAGGATCTTGCAGGACTTGCGGAACTCGTGCAGTACGTGGACATTGTCCGCGTTGCAGATTCCCCCCTCGACCAGGCCGACGTCGCAGGGGCTGCAGTGCTTTATGTCGGTGAGTGGCGTGCGGTCGAACTCGATGTGCTCCAGCAGCTCGAACAGCCGTTCGTCGATGTCGAGAAAGGACATGTGGCAGCCGAAGCAGCCCGCCAGCGAAGTGGTCGCGACGCGGATTTTCCGTTTTTCATCCACGCTCACGTCGACTTACCATCGCGGGGCGCCGGGCGGCGCGGGGCGTCCTCCAGCGCCTGGGCGCTGACCGGCCGCTCGTCGAAGCGCCGCTCGCCGATCGGCACCCGGAAGCCCACGCGCTTGCGCAGGATCACGCCCACCGGGCAGACCTCCATGGCCTTGTCGTCGACGGCGATGTCGGTGTCGGCCAGCCGGCCCGATTCGGCGTTGACGATGAGGTGTTTGGTGATGCCCCTGCCCGAGAGCGCAAACACATACTTGCCATCGACCTCCCTGGATGCGCGCACGCACAGCTCGCACAGGATGCAGCGGTTGAACTCGAGCAGGATATCGGGATGCGAGGCATCGACCGGACGGTTCGGGAACAGGTAATCGAGTTCCGAGGACATCATGCCGAGGTCGTAGGCCACCGCCTGCAGCAGGCAGTTGCCGCTCTTCTCACAGGACGGGCAGAAATGGTTGCCCTCGACGAATAGCATCTGCACCAGTGTCTGGCGGTTCTCGTTGAGTTCCTCGGTCTGGTTCGCCACCGCCATGCCTTCCCGGGCGGGCATGGTGCAGGCGGCGGCGGTGTGGCCGTCCACCTCGACGGTGCAGACCTTGCAGCTGCCATGTGGCTTGAACTCCGGGTGATAGCACAAATGCGGAATGTAGTGTCCGGCGGCAAGTGCCGCCTGGATCACGGTCTGACCGGGCTCGAAGGGCACCTCCTCACCGTCGAGCAGGAAGGTCGGGCGCGGTTCCGGCGTCTCGTTCATTCCTCGTCTCCCAGGTGCGCACCGGCGTCGTCGCGTCCGGTCATCGCCCGCGCGCGCGCTAGCGCACCGTCCAGGTCGAAGGCAGGCTCGAATTCCAGCGACTCCAGACGCCGTTCGTAGGCGGGCCGGAAACGCTTGATGGTGTCGAGCAGGGGATTGCAGGCGGTATGGCCGAGGCCGCAATGACTCGATGCCTGCAGCAGGCGGTTGAGACGGACGATCTGGTTGAGGTCGTACTGCGAACCCTTGCCGCCATGGATCTTGTCCATCACATGGCACAGCAGCGTGGTGCCCACCCGGCAGGGCGTGCAGAATCCGCAGCTTTCGTGTGCGAAAAAATGCGTGAAATTGCGCGCCACCTCGAAGAGGTCGCGCGACTCGTCGAACACCATGAAGGCCCCCGCGGTCGGCAGGTCCTCGAAGCCGATGCGGCGCTCGAACTCGGTCGAGTCGATGCAGATTCCCGAGGGCCCGCTGATCTGCACAGCCTGGGTGCGCTCCGCACCGCAGTCCTCCAGCACTTCGCGCACCGTCACGCCGAACGGATATTCATAGATACCGGGGCGCGCGCAGTCCCCGGATACCGACAGCACCTTGGTGCCCGAGGACTTCGCCGTGCCGATGCCGGCGTACCACTCGCCGCCCCGCAGCGCGATCAGGGCCGCGGCGCAGAAGGTCTCGACGTTGTTGACCGTGGTCGGCTGCTGCAGGTAGCCATGGGTGACCGGGTACGGTGGGCGGTTGCGCGGCACGCCGCGTTTGCCTTCGAGCGATTCGATGAGCGCGGATTCCTCGCCGCAGACATAGGCGCCGGCGCCGAGGTGGATGTCGATGTCGAAGCTGAAATCCGGCTGGCCGCAGAGGTTGGTGCCGAGCAGGCCGTCCGCACGCCGCCGGTTCAGCACCTCCCGCAGGGGGGGGAGCAGATGCTGGTACTCGCCGCGCAGATAAAGGAAGCCCTGACGGGCGCCGATGACGCGGGCGCAGACCGTCATGCCCTCGAACACCAGATCCGCGTAGCGAGTGAGCAGCACCCGGTCCTTGAAGGTGCCCGGCTCGCCCTCGTCGGCGTTGCAGACGACATAGTGCATCTCGCCCGGTGCGCTCCGGCAGGCCGACCACTTGAGGCCGGTGGTATAGCCCGCGCCGCCGCGCCCGCGCAGGTTCGAGCGCTGGATCTCCTCCAGCGTTTCCGCCGCGCCCCGGTCGATAGCGGCGCGCAGGGCCGCACCCGGCTCCAGGTCCGTTCCCAGCAGGATATCCTTGCGGTGGATGTTGTCCTCGATCTCGAACAGCTCGGCGGGCCAGTCCTCCAGCGGGCGGCGGGCGCGGATCAGTTCGGCCACCGCATCGACGCGCTCAGGTGTAAGGCGGGGGATGGCCCGCCCGTTCACCAGGATGGCGGGCCCCTGGTCGCACATGCCGGTGCAGGAGGTGGTGTCCACCAGCACGAGGCCGTCCTCGGAGGGCTTGCCGCGTTCCACCCAGAGACTGCCGCACAGGCGTTCGAGCAGTTCGAGGTTGCCAAGCATGCGGTCGGTGATATTGTCGGAGAACAGCACCCGGTAACAGCCGGCGGGCTTGAGGTGCAGGAAACTGTAGAAGCCGGTAACGCCCACGACGCGCGCCCGAGGCAGGTCGAGCCGCTTGGCCAGATGGGTGAGGGTGGATGGTGGCAACCAGCCCTCGAGTTCCTGGGCCTCGCGCAGAATCTGCAGCAGCTCGGTCGGCGCGCAACCGTGCCGTTCCACGATGGCGTCGAGCTTGGTTAACGATTCGGTCACAGGGTTCCTGCCTCGCTGTTGCGCGCTCCATCCGGATGATCCGGGAGACACTGAAGGGCTTCACCGCGGTAGCCTGGCACAGCGAGCGTTGGTGCCCGCGAAGTATACTCCACCCCTTTTCGGAGAATCCAGACGATTCGTTCATTGCCGAACCGCGGAGAGAATCTGGTGTATAGGGAAGATTCCGGGGCCATACCTGGGTTAATATTCATGGTATGTCCCGAATGGCACTTATGCTCGTTGGGCTTCGTAAGCTCAGCCCATCAACCCACCTCTACAGGATTCAAAGTCTTTGCTATGTGTCACACGGAATACAGGAAATTTTGCCGTAAGGAGTGTCATTCTGGTCCCCTTACACAGTGCCCGTCTATAGTGCATCCGCCCTCGGTCGACTCCAACCCCCCTCGCTCTGACTATAATATGGGCATTGGTGTATCTGGAGGTCCCTCATGAACAGGATTTCACTGCGGGCAGGTCTGGCTCTCGGTTTGCTTCTGATAACTTCCCTACCGCAGGCGGCCATCAAGACCTATGAGGATCGCGCCACCTTTCTGGCGGAGACCGGCGCGAGAGATGTCACAGGTGATCTGCCCGCGACCGGCACAGTCAAAGGTGCATACGACCTCGGTACGGTGGAAAGCCTGATCGTATCCAACAGCAACTGGTTCACTGACGACTGGTCGAGCCACCTGCCGGGCCGCGAGATCGTCATATCAGACACCAGCGGCGAAAGTATCGCCGTTGAGCTTGCCGGCTATGCACACGCCTTCGGATTCGATTTCGTCGAACCCGAGCATGACCCCAACGTAAATACCACGTTTGTGGAATCGGTATTCAGGGTTGTCTTGCGCAAGGATACCGAGGTCATCGACGAGTTCACGTTCAATGCGCCCAATGACCAGGCATACTTCGCCGGCGTATGGAGTCGCGGCAAGTTCAACAACGTGCAGATCAATGAAATAACCGGGACCAATGACAACGAGTTCTACGGGCATTTCTATACCGGCTACGTCAGTCCCGGCAACCTCGGGCGACTGGTTCCGGGCCAGACCCAGAAACTCATCGCCGCCCCGCCGAACACCAACGATCTGTTCGGGGCTTCCATGGACAGGGACGGCGATACGCTGGTCGTGGGTGTGCCCTTGGAAAACGGTGCGGACGGTATGGCGCCCGATTCCGGCGTCGTCTATGTGTTCCGGCACCAGGGTACGCATTGGGTCGAGGAGGCCAGGCTGAGGGCCGATGACCCGCTGGGCGGCGCCAACATGGGTTCTTCGGTGGCCATCGACGGCAATACCGTGGTCGCAGGCGCCACCTATCACGGAAGGGATTCGAACGCCGACCCCGGCGGGGCTGTCTATGTGTTCGTTCGTAAGAACGGTGTCTGGCACCAGCAGCAACGGCTGGTCGGCCAGTATACCGCGGCAGGCGATGAATTCAGCGAAGGCCTGGACATCGACGGGGACACGATCGTGGCCGGCAGTCGCTGGCACGATTCACTCAACGGTGAGGCCTACGTTTTTGTCCGCAACAACGGCGTATGGACACAGCAGGCCAGGCTGATGTCGGGAAGCACCGGCGGGGCCAAAATGTTCGGCAATTCGGCGGCCGTGCTGGGTGACACCATCGCTATCGGAGCCATTGGCTACGATCCCCCCGCACCAGGTGGCCACACCTTTGGCAATGCCGGCGGTGTCTATATCTTTACCCGCACAGGCGACAGCTGGACGTTCAGGCAGCGCATCCAGCAGGGCGATCCTAAAGCCCAAACGAACTTTGGAAAAGCCGTAACAATTCAGGGTGACACAATGGTCGTCGGCGCCGTATACGACAGCGACAGCAAGGGTTCCGTCTATGTCTTCAGGTTCAACGGCACCACATGGTTCCAGGAAGGCAAGCTGGAATCCTTTGACGACCGCTTCAATATGGGGTTCTCCGTTGCAATTGACGGCGACATCGTGGTAGCCGGCGCACCTGCCACCAACAGCACCGACACGAACACCGGTGCCGCCTATGTCTTCCGGCGCTTCGGAACCCAATGGGTGCCGCAGTCCCGCGTTCTGGCCGGAGACCGCGCGATGGACGATTATTTCGGTCGCTCGGTTGCCGTCGAGGGCGACCTGGCAGCCTTCGGTGCGTACACCGACTCGCACAGCGGCCTGGTTGGCCCCGGCTCAGTCTATATCTTCGATGGCCTGGATCCCAACGCCGATTCCGATGGGGATGGTGTGATCAATCAACTGGACCGGTTCCCGCAGAACCCGTACGAGAGCGTCGACACAGATAACGACGGCATCGGCAACAATGCGGACGCGGATGATGATGGTGACGGCATGCCTGATGCCTACGAGAACAGTAACGGGTTTGACCCCCTGGACCCGACCGATGCCGCCAAGGACCCAGATGGCGATGGTGCATCCAACATCAAGGAGTTTCAGGCCGGGACCGATCCGCACAACCCGCACTCCAGGCCGATACCGATAGTGACACCCATGCTGGAATTGCTTCTGGAATAGCTGGGGTAGCCCGAAATGATACTGACCTAATGCATGTCATCGCTGCTGACATCTATATCGCCACGGAAGCATGCGGAAAACATCGAATGATTAACGGGACGGTTCGACTTTGTCTCTCCCTCCAGGGCTTAACACAAGGCCATCCGCTCCGTGAGGATCCTTTATACATTACTTTCAGAACGTTACATCTTAGACACGGATGTAGGAATTTCTTACACTCGGTTTCCAGGATGCCTTCAAGAGAATTCTTATTCTATTTCATATAAAACAGTATGTTATGGGCTGAAGCTAGCTATATGCTAATTAGCGGCTTGTCTGGATAGTTTACAAATCGAATCTCATGGGTACGGACATAAACTTGACAACCGCTTGTTCCTGAACGGAATTTCAGTATATGGCCCGGAACTTGCTGACAATAATTTGACGTAAATCATCATTATGAGGAGCAGTACATGAAAAAAAGTTTCGCTATTGGCTTGATTACCATGGCTGGAGTCGCCATGAGTTCCGCTGCAATCTCTGCCGGGGGTATTCCGCAAAGCTTCCCTGCCCATACTACCGCTATAGGCAAAATGCCTTCTCAGGCAACGAGCAGGCTACCCAGTTTCCCGCCAAGCAGGGCCATGGGCGGACAAGGGGGTGCCCCAACATTCCCCAGCATGCCGAGTCAGTCCAGCCAGGGTACTTCTCATATTCGCGCCGGGCATGGTCTGGATGGTTTCAGCAGTCGAGGTAGCCGCAGGCCTTAGGTTGTCTACCGGGACAACAATCGAATAATGGAACCCCGCTTCGGCGGGGTTTTCTTTGTGCGCCCGGCACGGGCGCACTCCTGGAGGTGCAAGTCCTCCCGTGAGCTGGCCACAGCGAGTGCCGCGTCTCTCATGACCTCAACTTCTCGAACCGCCCGGTGCGGATCCGCATGCCGGGTAGTGTGGGAGGGGCCCGGTCAGCCAAGCTGACCGCCCCTATCCCGATTTCCGGGCCGGAAGGTGATGACTTAAGGAACTTCTGACTGGTTAAATAATTCCAGTCATCGCGATCGTAGCGAATCAATCTCCCAGGAAATCAGCAGTGGTAGGTATGGGCTGAGGTAACGAAGCCCATTTATGGCTGCTATGCATAGTGCGCCGGTGTGAACTTTCCGTGATACTTGCGTGATAATCATGTGACAGGTCGGCAGCATCCTTGGAAGCGTGGACGGTGCTGGAAGCGGCACCGCAGATGCAAATACATAAACCAAGGAACTGTAACCATGAGACTGTCACAACTGAGACAAATCGGTTCACTATTGGGAATGCTGCTGCTGGCACCTGTTGCACTAGCCGCGGCACCCAACTTCTCGGCGGCGATTTACGGCGACGGGGTCACCTGGGGCACGAAGGGGACTACTGCGCTGCCGGCGCCCAACGAGTACAACCGCCAGTCGTTCGATGCGCTGTATGTGTTCACCAATTCCAACAATCCGCAGGGCCAGCTGCCGGTTTCCGAGGCCGCACCGGGCAACCCCGCCTACAACGGCGGGCGTTGGTTCACCCACACCGTGGAGTGGACCACCGAGGGTTTTCAGATGTATGGCATCGTGCCGGTGCTGAAGTCCTATGCCGAGATCCAGGAGCAGGAAGCGCTCGGATACCTGGTGATTACCCCGGGTTCGTTCCCGAACGGTCCGATGGTCTATTTTCAGTGTCCACTGCTGCCGGTGAAATAGGCAATCATCCCGGTGGGTGCAAGCCTGCCGGGATGATTTGATAAATTGCAGTCAACCGGTGATGTATGTGGTTGTAATGGCTGAGTCCTGCCTGCGTGTTTGCGGGTGATTCGCTGCCTGTCCAGGATGAGGGTGCACGGCCTGCAGACGCGCAGGCGCAATGCTGCGTGTTGCACGCAGGTGGTGTTCAACGCAATGAAAGGGTGGCGTATTCCCCCAGGGATTCGCGCATTTCCTGCAGTGTGGGGTAGCGGGAATAAAAGGGGTAGTTGTAGGCGCCGCCGCAGGTCAATGCGGGCGGATCGGACTGGCGATCGTCGAGCAGCTGCATCCGGTAGGTATGCATGGACCAGTCGTTGAAACCGTCATCCGCAAAATGGACCCGGGCACCGGCAGCAGCCAGCTTGAGACCATCCGGCTGCCGATCGACGTAGCGCAGCAGGCCAAGCACTTTGCCGATACGGTAGTCTCCCGCAGGTATGATCTGCGACGTTTCCATAATGTGCCTGACTTCTAGCTCGCAACGCGGTTCGTATTCACTGGCGCCAAGGGCCGCATGCCCGTTCTGGAAGATGACCTTCACATGACCCGCGGGAATGGTCACATCCCGGCGCAGGCTGAACTGCCCGCCTTCAAGCCGTTCGAACAGCAATCCCGGTGCTTGCGCTGGCATGACATGCTGGCATCCCGCCAACCACAGCAGCGCAATAAGAACTACCGTGACACGGCCCGGTCGTGCGCTGACCCACTCGGCAGAAAATGTAGCTGGAGTGGTTGTGTCTGTCACGGCTGCTTGATCCTGTTCATGGCGTGGTTCGGTGAATCCCGAATTTCACCGGGAAAATTTAATCTACGGGGCCAAGCATAGCAGAGTTCGGATTCTATGATATGGGACTTCAGGTATGACGTGGTCTTTATCCTGAAATGTCTCAAGCGAACGATATTCGGGGGATTACGCAGGCAACTTGTAAGAATATTTCACGGATCGTCGAGGCAGATGAAATCGCAGAGGATGGGATCTCGCAGAATGCCGGTTCCTGCCTGCATGTGGATCGGTAAGCCGCCGCGGTACACGGCAGCTCTGGTAGTGGACCGGTCAATGAAAGGATGGCATTCAGATCGTGCTGCTCAGCGTCGGTCGGGTCACCGCGATGTGCGGCACCCGACCGTCATCTGCTACAGGCTGCGGATTATTTCTTGCCGCCCTTGCCGTTGCCCTTGCCGCCACCCGCGGTGCCGCCCCCGGAACCTCCACCGGTACCACCCAGCGAGATCGTGACCGTGGCACTGGCCGTGCCGCCGTGGCCGTCGCTGATGGAATAGCTGAAACTGTCGTTGCCCTTGCGCTTGGGATTATGGGTATAGGTGATGGCGCTGTCCCCGGCGTGCCAGGAAACCGTCCCCTTGTTGGCATTGGATACGGCCGTGATTTCCAGCGTATCACCGTCCGGATCGGTATCGTTATCGAGGACGGGGATGAGTACGGTGTCACCTGGGCTGATGTTTACGCCGTCGGCATTGGCGACCGGGGCCTGATTGGCGGCGCTGATCGTGACCGAGACGCTGGCGCTGGCCGTTGCACCGTAACCGTCGTCAATGACATAGGTGAAGCTGTCGCTGCCCGTGTAGCCCGGATTCGGCGTAAAGCTGAGGCTGCCGGCGTTGAAACTGACTACCCCGTTAACGCCCTGCGTCACGCTGATGATACTCAGGGTGTCGCCGTCCGGGTCACTGTCATTGGCCAGTACGTTAATAGAGACTGCCGTACCTGCGACGGTAGCGGCGCTGTCATTGACAGCCACCGGTGCCAGGTTGGCGGCAGTCGTGGCCGAGGCGGCAACAGAGGCCGCGGTCTGGTTGAGAAAGGCATCCCGGGCCATGGCACGGTACTCATAGGTGGTTCCCGGCAGCAGGCCGGTGGCCGTGTAATCGCTACCATCCTGCCAGGGGCTGGTCGTGCAGCCGGCCGCGCCGGAGATGCATTCGAAGCGGTATTCGACCACGCCGGAATCGTCGTAGGCCGTGGTGGCGGCCATGCTGATACGATCACGCCCCGTCGTTTCGGGTGCCACGGCCCAACTCATGGGGTCGGGCACCGGTGCCGCAACGTCGTTGGCCGCCGGCAGGGTCCCGGTGATGAAGTATTGCCCCAGGCTGCCATAGTCGGAATAGGGCGATTCCGTGCTGCCAACGCCCTCGATGGTGAGAAAGTAGCGTCCCGCCGGTACATTGGCCGACAGAATGGCGTCGGTGTCATCCAGTGGATCATCGGATAGCAACAGGGTGCCGTTGGCGTCATGGAGGGATGCACGGATGTCGAGGTTCGCCCCACGGGTATAACGCTCCTGCCAGGCAGGTTTGGCGTGCAGACTGATGGTGCCGCCGGTGGTGTCGAAGTAGAAGACATCCACATCGTCCGCGGTCCCGATGACACCCTTGTTGTCAGGAATCAGGTTGTCCGGATCATCCGCCGGGGTGGTGGCGGTGATGTTCCCCGTTGTGTCGGCGACGATGCGAGTGGCACCGGCTGTCGTGTCGGCATGGTCATCAACCCTGTAGGCAAGATTTGCATCGAGTATGGCGGTGTCGTCCTGGAAGTTGTTGGCATCGGGATATTCGCCCTTGCTCCATTGCGATACGTTGCGGTAGTAACCGGTGCCCATGATCGGACCCCAGGAGATATATCCACTGCCATGGCCGCCGTAATACGAACTGCTGCTGGTGGCATCATGCGACAGGTACAGGTTGTGCCCGGCCTCGTGCGAGGCGGCCTCGGAGACGAAATCAGCGCGACCGCCGCCGAGATTGTTGTAGTAGACCAGCGCGGGTGAATAACGGGTACTGTAATTGCTTAGGCCCCAAACACCGACATAGGCGACCCCGCCGGCACCCTGCGCTGGCATGGCGTTGCCCCAGGCATCGGTGTCCGCGGTGATCAGGATGCGCCCGACGGTCGGGCCGAATGCCGCGGGCTCCAGGGTGGTGACATTGACATCAAAGGGTGCGTAGTCTTCCGCGATGCGTCTCCAGATCTCGGCGATATTCGCCAGCTCGGCATCGCTGAATGTCGCCGGGTCGCCGTCGGTGTCGTAGGGTACCGCCAACAGGTCCTGGCTGCTCCAGGCGGTGCCGGAGATCAGGTGGCCGTCGAAATCCAGGTAGAGGACATTGCCGGCACTGGGACGGCTCTGCAGGTTGAAGACCTCGGCCGGCGTTAATGCCGCTGCGGTGGTGCCGGTTTCAGATGTGCCGGCCTGCGCACCGTCGCCCGTTTCCGGTGTGAAGGTGTCTGCATAGTAGACACCCCCGCCGGCATCGATGCGGAGAAAATCCAGGTCCCGATCGGTGAAACTGAACCGGTGCAGCCAGTTCATCGCGCGACTGCGTGCCGGCGCGGGCAATGATTCCAGCCGGTTGCGGAAGTCGCCGAAAGGCAGGTTTTCCAGTGTGAACGGATGACCCAGGCCATAGGCCCGCGGATCCGCGGTGGTCTGGGCGCCGGCTGCGTGGCTACCGATGAGCAGGATCAGGGCGGCTGTTGCCGCAAGAAAGCGTGCACTGGTGGTATCCATGAATCTCATCCCTCCTGGTGACCGCACACCAGCAGATACCCACAGCCGGTGGCAACGAATCGGGTTGCAGGCTGCCGGGAAATGGTGGCAGTGTTGCTACTGGTGTTCATCCATTCTTGAGGATGGCCGGCCGGCGGACAATTGTACGGAGGTACCATGTCATGGAGGTGCGGCGGGGGCACCATCATGCCATCCGCAATCGGCCGGTCTTTACCTTTGACAGCCTGTGATACGGTTACCGTATGCCTTCCGATCTGATGGACTTGTGCCGGGGGGTCACCGCTACAGAAGGGCATGCATGCGCACGAATGACAGGGATGTCTCATCGAAAATGGTCGCGGATGTTTACAGAATGTTGCGGCTTCACAAGCCTGGTAATGACTTGAATATATCAATTCATCAGGGGGTTCCTTGACCTGAGTCCCATTATTTATCTTATTGTCTGTACCTCACGGGCAGGACGGGATTGTTGACGTAACCACGAAACCACGAAATCCCGGAACCACCGGCCGGAATCATCGGCGCAAAGCGGGATGCAGTTTGAAAAAAGCTGGATAGTTTGAATGCGGAAGGGGGTACCGAACCTCGGTATAATTAATGAGGCTTGCATAAATGAGTGACGACTTCGTAGCCTGGATGGAGCGTAGCGAAATCCGGGGATAATGCAGCGTTTCCCGGGTTCCGGCCCTGCGGGCTTGCACCCGGGCTACGCGGGACGTGTTACCGATCTAAGTAAGGCTCAATAGCCGATTTCCGTCGTCGAGTGTGAGATGACGAATTGATCACAGGTTTCTTGAAGTGCATTCCAATGGCCGATGATCGGACGGATCTTGCCGGACACAGCAGTCTGGTGCACCGCCTTGTCCATGAAATCCCGCTGCATGGCGGGACCGTGAACGATCATCAGTGCCAGGTTATGCCCATGGCGTTTGAAATTGCGGCTCAGCCGGTTGCGCTCAGGCCTTAAACCAGCAGGGCTGTACATTCCTGGTGCGCCGGTCTAGAAGCTGGCGTCTTTCCCTGAGTACGATTCCCTTATTGGTCAGTAAGGGAAAGTCCGGTACTTTGCTGTAGGAACGGCGGTCTTTCTTCCTGTAATCCATTTTTCTCCATGTTTCTTATTTTACAACTTCCCTTTTTAATATATATCGCGGATCAAGCTATATTACAACGTCACTGGAGTATGGGAATTGCAACGGCCTGGCTGAAGGATTTCCACTGCTGGAGAAGGTTGCAGCCCGGTCAGTCCCTGGTGGAATCCGTACAGGAGAAGGCGGCTTCAAGCGCTCTGACAACCAGTATGTCCGCTTCTATGTGGAGTTTTTCCGGGTGTTCCGCGAGATACTTCTTTACGACAAGAGCAATTTGTTCACGACTGACACCCTCAGGCAGGCAAAATAATGATACAGATGCCAGTGCATCCACTACACCATTGACATAACCCAGACATGTGGCACCGTACATTCCAAATGCGTCGGTGTCGAAGTCGTCGCAAAACCTTTTCAGTTTATTGCCGTGGAAGACATCCAGTTGGGCATTGACATTGCCCAGCATGGCGCTGCTGAGTACCGCGGCCGTTGTGATTCTGGTTATAGCCCGCATGGCGATCGTCCCCTGTTGTTATATATAAACAACATACCATAGCCTGTTTCGGGTGGGCAGTGGTGGGGTACCGCTACCGTAACGAGTGGGTAAGACATGCTCTCCGCGGAGGTTCGGACCACTGTGATAGCAGCAGCCCATCCAGGCGGATCTGTTGTCCGTCCGGAACGGTTTGTCCGGGATGTCGAGGATATCGGTCGCCCCCGGCTTCACGGCAATGCTGCCGGGCGTTGCGGCGACCCCAGCCGTCGAGCATCGCCGGCATGGGCTCCACAAACAGGCAACTGAAACTGCTTCAGGAACGTATCGATGCTACCGTCCCTCAACCGTGGCTCATTTCCCTGCCGGCGCTGCCCCATCGCTTTCTGGTGCCGGCCTGGCATTTATTTGCAATGGGCCAAAACAGCGGGATGACGGCCCGATTTCCGCAATGACGAGCTACTGGATATTGTTACGAGGATTTTCGGGGGTATGCCTGATTGATCCGGGTTGCCTGTTGGTGTTCCCCAGAAATCATTCGGGTTATTAATGGCCTGCGATTACCATATAAAAAAATGAGAAGACTTTACTTTTATGTTCCATAAAAATATCGTATACTTGCACAAAAATATAAAGGGGGAGCTAATGAATACACAAAGAATAACCCTTAAGCGTGCCAACGGCGTCAGGTCGTTACCTCCAGCAAACTGCAACCGGCGGATCGTGTGAGGTGAATCATGTCGGATTCACGAGAAAAGCCAAGCAGTCACATTCACAAATTGCAGCAGTGGTTCAGAACGCGGATCATCCAGGATGTGCCTGATAATTTCGAGGCATGCGTTTTCGAGTGTCACAAGTCTGAGTGCGCTATGGGCGATTGGGAGAAATGCCAGATACGCCTGCAACATAAACCACAGGCTCGGGGACAGGATTAACCACCGCAGGCAGTAGCCCCGGCGGGCTGATAGAATCTTTCGCACTAGAACGTCCGGGGCTGGAGGGTGAGGCGTGATCCGCATTCGGGACGTGATCCGGGTGCTGGTCACAGCAAAGCCGGCTAACTGCGTCTTCAGACTTCATATTCAGGATAGGGTAGTGGTCCAGGAACCCATGATGGATTCGTAGGTCCCCGTTATTGCGGGCGCGTTGTGCATGGTGGTACCAGTGCCGCGGGAGGCAAGAAGAAGGTGAGACCGCGGAGCGCCGGTCTCACCTTCTTTTCGTAGTCGTCTCTATGGCGAGTTCATGCCAGTGCTGAGCAGGGCCCGCTCGTATCAGTGCGCTCGAGTACTACGATTGCGATAACTAGCAAGCAGGATCTTTTCCGCAATCCTTCCTGTCGGCACAGTCGGTTCTGCCATCGCCATCGTTGTCGATACCGTCATCACAGACTTCCGGTACCGTGCCGCCGGTACAGGCAATATCCCTCCGGCAATCATTCTTGTCGGCACAGTCGGTCTTGCCGTCGCCATCATTGTCGATGCCGTCGTTGCAAATTTCCTGGCCACCTGCGCCGGTGCAGACCGGATTCTTGCCGCAGTCCTTCCTGTCTGCGCAGTCAACCTTGTTGTCGCCATCGTTGTCGATACCGTCGTCACAGATTTCCGGCTCGCTGCTGCTGCAGATTGGCAATCTGCTGCACTCATTGTCAGCGCAATCCATGTTGCCGTCGCAGTCATTGTCTGCCGTGTCATCACAAATTTCCGCGGCGCCAGGATTGATGTTGCTGTTGTTATCATCGCAGTCGGTTGCAGAACCATTCGGGCAGCTGGCATCACCCGGATTGCCGAAGCCATCACCATCGTTGTCGGAACAACTCGAGCCGGGACAGAAATATGTCGGGTCATGTCCTGAGGCAAGAAAGTTTTGTCCGTCCTGGTTCAGAGAACCTCCTCCTGCAGGGTTGACATGGCACAGACCACAGCCATAATTCGTGCCGCAGGTACTGTTTACACTGTCGAGGTATGTTCCCTTTGCCTGTGCCGCGTTACTGATAAGCAGGCCGATAACTATCAATAATATAGTGTGCAAGTAACCAGACTTTTTCATTTCTGCTTCTCCTTGTCATCTGTAGTCGATGTGCTGAAAGATAAAATTCTCAAGCTGATCCGAGAGACAGTCTCTCTGAAAGCCAGCCTGCGGCAAACCGCATAAGGTTTGAACGCAGTCCCATGTAACCCATAAAGAACAATTGATCCTGGACAGGAAACGTATGGATCCTATGTCTTGACAGCACTGGGTTACATGACACTGATCACAAACCGGCTGAAATCCGCAGCCTCCAGGATATTCGCCGGTGTGCGGATAACTGCATGTGTCAGTAAGGTAAGTGGCGCCGTCCTCTCACTGGTATTTCATACACGCCACCTGTTTTGTTCATGGTTTCATCAGGGTGACTCTTACCAACGCATTTGTCCGTCACTATCCGGCAGTACGATGGATAATCGTCTTCGCAGGACATTGGCTCTGCGGAGAAATCATTGGCGGGCTTCTTTCGTAAACGGGCAAGCACGGTGCAATCTCCTGCTTTGCTTATTAGCTCTCATTGGGTCTGCCACTTGAGAAATGCAAATGTCTTGCCAGCGGCAGACATGTAGTTCGATAACAATGGCTTATTTGGTAATTGAGCGAAATACGCGGGAAACAAGCTGATGAATGAGGCTCGTGTGTTACTGAATGGAGACGGCTACAAGGGGGATTCCGCCAACTCATTGATGTGACAATAACTGGATTGTCGCTGTTTGATTACAGCCGGGGGCGGTGACCTGATCTCCTGCCAGATCGTGAGATTCGTTGTATGGATGAGGGATCGAATACGGCTCAGTAAGCCTATGGCAGGGACAAATGCTGGAAAGAAAGATCCGGGATTCTATTTCAGACATTCCTCCACTTTGTAATTCTCCGATCAGTGTAAAGGGACCTCTGATTAGAACCCATCTCAAAATCCACATGCTCATGCTGAACAGGACATTGCCGGGTAGGACCCGCGCCCCCGCGGGGAACGGATCGGGACCGGAACACCGGCTTGTTCCCGGCGAGGCGCCGGTCCTACCAAACCCGCGCCTGAACCCGAACCCTCAAAATACATTATCCGATGGTTCGTTGTAGGACCCGCGCCCCCGCGGGGAATATGTCCGCTGCAAAACCCTTGTTTTTCCCGGCGTGTCGCTGGTGCTACCAAACCGCTACGAGCCCCACGTCTGAACCTGAATCCTCAAATTACGATTTTGAGACAGATTCTGATTATTGTTTATACATTCTGTTCAGGTAAGCCCCGCGCCTTGTGTGTACACGTCCTGCCGGGGCTGCCTGACAAAAATACGCACACCCTTGAGCCGAGGGTGTGCGAGTGGCCCTGCGTGGAGGATTTGTTGTCAGTGGGTGAGCCACTGATTAGTAGTGTAGCGACTACCCCTGCAGCGGTATATTGTCCATTGGTGCAATCACATGGGGTGGGCTCTTTAATGTGTTGAGGTACTGCAGCAGCTTTTAACAAGCCTGGTGTTGAGAATCGAGAGTGTAACCGGACCTGAACACGATTAACCCACTGCCGTCAGCTAACTGAAACTGTACGAACCTCGGGTTCCGCTTGCTTCCTTGAAAGACAGGTACCGGTATCTGTAGACAGGTTACAGACCACGGATCGTGTCGAATTAACACGGAGTTTGACGCCGCGCAGGGTGGAGGCATTCGGAGACCGCTACAACGGCAATGCCGGCGAATACCGTCCTTGTAGGGACTCCCGCATTGACGTCCTTCAGATATTCGAGTCACTCCTCGTAATCGCTGAATTCAACCCCCATCTCCCTGGCTACTTCCGCCCAGTAGGGTTCCATTTCACAGGAGCAGCAATCGCACCACACTGCGATACCCTCATGCATGCTCTTGCTTCTGGCACCTCCATGCCGGTCGTCGGGTCGCATCGTTGCTTCGGTATCGGAATGGTTATTGCGTGGATTTCGGGACATGTTTACGATCCTCTGCTGGTTGTGTCATGGATATCCCTGGATTTTCACTCTTCAGTGCCTATTTATAGCAGACTTACCTGGCTTGTGACTGGCGGACTGTACTTGCCGTACGCCGGGGGCTGACGTCACTGTGACTACGACTGCAGGAGTCAAATGCCCGGGAGAACCGCCTGCCGGCGATTTCCCATGGAGAAGGGAGTACGCGACCGGGAATGGGTGTGGCCGTCAGGATTAACAGGCCCTCGAAAAGAGGTTAGGATAAGCCGGGAAAGGCGGTGGTGAGGGGGAATTCAGGCATGAAGAAGCTCAAGCACGAAAACGAGCTGGTCAAGGAAGCCATCCGCGCCGGGGTTGAATATGGCGAGGCACGCGGGGTGGTGGAGTTCGAACCGACGGATTCGGCGAGCGAGAAGATCGAGTACATCTACCGGCTGCTGGTCCATGACAAGGTGATCGCGCCTATGCCGGAGGAGCAGGTTTCGCAGCAGTCCATGCGTCACCGGCTGGCCATGTGGATCGCACGTCAGTTACCCAAGGACCATCCCCTGCTGGAATAAGCTGCCGGTAGCGCGGTGTACCTTTGGATCGCACGCCGTCATCAATGCTATGAAAAACTATTCGTAACAAACACCATGTCGCAGGGAGGATGTCGTGACGAACCATACGTTTACTGGAAGCTGTCTGTGCGGCTCGGTTCATTATGAGATCTGTGGTGAACCGACACGTTTCTATCACTGTCATTGCCGCCGCTGCCGCAAGGCCACGGGTACCGGTCACGCCACCAACCTGATGGTCATACCGGAAAGCCTTGTCTGGATGCGGGGCGAGGAATTTCTCTGCAACTACAAACTCCCCGAGGCCGAGCGCTTCAGTACCTGTTTCTGTACCCGGTGCGGCAGTCCCCTGCCGCGGCAGGTACCGCAGTTGCATCTGGTGGTCATACCCGCCGGTTCCCTGGATAGCATGCCCTGGATCGAACCCCAGGCGCGGATCTTCTGGGGTTCGCGTGCCGAGTGGTCCTGCCCGGCGGGTGATCTCCCTGCATTCGAGGAGTATCCGACCCATGCTTGATACCGTGTCAGAGCCGGAAGCCTTGAACGGTTGCCGGTAAACCGGCTGTCGGGCGTCAGATTGCGGGTCGATCTCGCTGGAACAGTGTTTTCAGTCTCCGTGCAGCAGGTTCCCCGCAGACGTCATCGATTAGCGGCTGCGTTACAATAAGGCGCGATCATGGCGAGAATTCTCATGCTCTATTCCACCACCGACGGACACACCCGCAAGATCTGCCTGCGGCTGCAGCGCAATATCGAGCTTGCGGGTCATCAGGTGGTGGTCCTGCCGGTCAACGAGGCGCCGGATATCGACCTGGAGCTGTTCGACAAAATCGTCATCGGCGCGAGTATCCGTTACGGCAGGCACAGCCAGCAGGTGCATAATTTCATCGCGCGCAACCAGGCGTTCCTGGAAGGCCGGCCGAATGCCTTTTTCTCCGTGAATATTGTTGCCCGCAAACCGGGGAAAAATACCCCGGAGACCAATCCCTACCTGCGCAAGTTCCTGCGCCGCATTCGCTGGCAGCCGCGGCAGCTGGCGGTCTTCGCCGGCAGGCTCGATTATCCGCGCTATGGCTTTTTCGATCGCATGATGATCCGCTTCATCATGTGGATGACGCATGGGCCCACCGATCCGCATGCCGTAATTGAGTTCACCGACTGGAAGCAAGTGGATGATTTTGCCCGTGTGATCAGCGAGATGTAGCTGCCCGCCTGATAACCTGAACCAATGACACGATGAAGGAGTCAACCATGCATGTCACGCTCGTCCACATTAACGTGAAACCGGGCAATATCGATGATTTCATCGAGGCGACGCGCCGCAACCACGAGGCCTCGGTGCAGGAGCCGGGCAACCGTCGTTTTGATGTCCTGCAGTCTGCAGATGATCCGGGTTTGTTCGTGCTCTACGAAGCATACGCCAGCGCAGAGGATGCCCATGCACACAAGGCAACGGATCACTACCTCGCCTGGCGGGAGGCGGTCGCGGGCTGGATGGCGGAGCCACGCCGGGGTGTTACCTACAGCGGCCTTTATCCACCGGGCTAGATCATGAACCCGGGTGCATTTTCCATCGCACGCCTGCCGCGTATCGTATTCGGTGCGGGTGTCTTCGCGAGAGTCCCTGATATCATTTCACACTTCGGGAATCAGGTGTTGCTGGTGACCGGCTCGCGTTCCTTTCCGTCGATGCCGCAATGGGACGACCTGCTCACCACGCTCGGCGGGCGGGATTTTACCTGGTATCACGTCAGCATCGACGGTGAACCTTCACCGCAATTGATCGATCGTATCATCGCGGAGTATTCCGGCACCGATATCGATGTGGTGCTGGGTGTGGGCGGCGGCAGTGCGCTGGACGCCGCCAAGGCCATTGCCGGCCTGCTGCGCGTGCAGCGCAGCGTCATGGACTACCTGGAGGGGGTCGGACCGGAACTGCCCTATGCCGGACCGGCGGTACCACTGGTCGCCGCCCCAACGACGGCGGGCACCGGCAGCGAGGCCACCAAGAATGCCGTGCTGAGCGTGCAGGGCAGGGAGGGTTTCAAGAAATCGTTTCGCGACGAACACCTGGTGGCGGAGTACGCGGTGGTCGATCCCGATCTGCTGGCCACCTGCCCGCAGCGGGTGATCGCCGCCAACGGCATGGATGCGCTGACACAATTGCTGGAGTCTTTCGTCTCCCTGCGGGCCAACAGCTTTACCGATGCACTGGCCGTCAGCGGCCTGCAGGCGGTGCGTGATGGCCTGCTGCCCTGGTTTGCAAGCGACACCACCGCCATGCCGGCGGCGCGATCGCGCATGGCCTATGCCGCGCTGCTCTCCGGGATTACGCTGGCGCAATGCGGTCTCGGTTCCGTGCACGGCCTGGCATCACCGCTGGGGGCGTTTTATCCGATTCCACACGGGGTCGTCTGCGGGACGCTGGTCGCAAGCTGTACGGCGGTGAATATCGATGTCCTCAGGGCGCGTGCGCCGGACAGTGTCGCGCTCGACAAGTATGCCGAAGCGGCCGGGATTCTCTGCGGCCAGTCGTTCAGCAGTCGCGAGGCGGCCTGGCGGGCGCTCGTCAACCTGCTCGCGGAGTGGACCGAACGCCTGGACCTGCCGCGCCTGGGTGATTACGGCCTCGAGACGAGCGGTCTGGACCATGTCGTCTCCCATTCCCGTGGCAGCAGCATGAAGACCAACCCCGTGGTCCTGACGGATGCCGAGATCAAGGCCTGCGTGGAGGAGCGTCTCTGAGTGCTTTGGCCGTCCAGAATCTTTACCTTGTTGGTGATGATGACATGTAAACAATAATACTATTAGTAGGATGAGATATATATATCAAATCAGGATCATATTGAGAGGGCTGCGTCCACCCATCTGGAGGGTCTTATGGGCGGCGAGCACCACCCGCCTTTCGGACTTCAATACCGTGCTGCAACTGGTTATGGGCTGGAGCAATCTACACCTGCATCAGTTCGAGAAGGACGACCTGCGTTTTGGCATTCCGGATCCGTATTTTCCCGATGGCACTTGCTGCGAGACGGATTACCTTCTAAACGAGCTGATGCGGGAGGCGGGTGACAAACTGATGTATCGCTACGACTTCGGTGGTGAGTGGGTACACAAGGTCCTGCTGGAAAAGATCCTGCCGTTCGACGAGCGGATACCCCTGCCGTTGTGCCTGCGCGGCAAGCGCGCCTGCCCGCTCGAGGATATCGGCGGGCCCCGCGGCTACAAGGATTTTCTCGATATCCTGTCGGACAGCGCACACCCCGGTCACGCGGATATGTCGGCATGGATCGGCGAAGAGTTCGACCCGGAACATTTCGACCTCATCCGAACCAATCTGGCGCTGGAGGAGTACTGTCAGTGACGCGGCTTTCCTGTCAAAATGCGCAACCCCCGAGCCTGCCTACGGGTGATACGGTTGTCGTGCAGCGCGGGGTTGCCTGACCGGGAATTCATTCGCGACTGGAGATATGATGCGCTTATCGATTAATGATTGCCTGCGAACGTTTCTCATTCTATGCCTGCTGCTGGTAGTTACGCCGCTGTATGCGGCTGCGGGCGCGACGGTCGCGGATGGCGCGAAGCCGGATATCGTTACAACTTTGAATTCACTCATGCAGCTGCAACTGGGGCTGAAGACGGATCTTAAGGCCCTGCACCGGGAACTCGATATGGCCCAGGGGGCGGCGGCAAAGCGGGATATCCAGGCACAAATCGACAAGCTCGATGCCGACCTGCAGACCACCACGAGCAATCTCAGGGAAATCGCCGCCGGCGCGGACCTCGCCAGCCTGCGAGGCGCTGAGGCAGAGCCCTTCGATTTTCAGCGGGAAGTGTTCTCCCTGCTGGAACCCGCACTCAAAGAGATGAAGGACATGACCAGCCATGTCCGGCAGAAGTCCGAACTGAAGGAAAAGATCGAGAAATACCGGGAAAAGCTGCCGCTCATCGAGCAGGCGGTTGCCAATATCAACCGTGCACTGCAGGGCGTAGACAATGAGCCGTTGCGCAAGTACCTGCAGGGACTCCTGGCGGAATGGAAGAAGCAGCTGACCTTCATGCAGAGCGAGCTGCAGTCAGCGGAACTGCAACTGCAAAAACTGGAGGCTTCCGAGGCCACGCTGGCCCAGGCGTCGCAAAGCTATCTGAAATCCTTTTTCCAGAAGCGCGGCCTGTACCTGACGCAGGCCCTGCTGGTCGTGGTGATGATCCTGCTGTTCTCGAGGCTGTCGTACCGGCTGATGGTGCGCGTGATTCCCGGATATCGTGTCGAACACCGCAGTTTCCGTCTGCGCCTGACCGATTTCTTGCACCGCCTGATCACCATCATCCTGTTGATCCTCGGGCCGATGGTGGTGTTCTACCTGGTCGAGGACTGGGTGTTGTTCAGTCTGGGGCTACTGATGCTGCTGGGGCTCGGTCTGACTCTGCGCCAGGCCCTGCCGCGTTACTGGCAACAGATCCAGCTGTTTCTCAATGTCGGCTCCGTGCGTGAAGGGGAACGCATCGAACTGGACGGCCTGCCGTGGCGGGTCAAGTACATCAATATCTTCTGCGTGCTGGAAAACCCGACTGCCGGGATCAGCCAGCGCGTGCGCATCGATGCCCTGGTGGACCTGAAATCACGCCCGGTACGCAAGGACGACCCCTGGTTCCCGTGCGTGCAAGGCGACTGGGTTCTGCTCAGTGACGAGATGCGCGGCAGGGTCATCGGTATCTCCCAGGAACTGGTGGAACTGGTCGCCCGCGGTGGGGCACATCGCACCTATCGGACCGCGGACTTCCTGACCCTGTCACCGCTGAATCTGTCACGCAACTTCCGTCTCAAGGAAACCATCGGTATCAGCTATAACCTGCAGCGCGATAGTGTCAGCACTATTCCCGATGTGCTCAGGGAGCATGTGGCGAAACGGGCCGCCGAGGAGGGCTACGGTGAGCTACTGCTCAACCTGCGGGTCGAGTTCGAACGTGCCAATACCTCCTCGCTGGACCTGGTGGTGATCGCCGATTTCGATGGTGCGCTTGGCGACCTGTACAACCGCCTGCGCCGCTGCATCCAGCGCTGGTGTGTCGAGGCCTGCAACGAAAACCACTGGGAGATCCCGTTTACCCAGCTGACCCTGCATCAGGCCCGCGCAGAGGCCTGATGCACCTGTCAACATGCTACGCTTCCCCTGGCCGCTGCCTGGATTTATGTCTCCATTGACGGTGGCGGTCGAATGACCCGCACCGTTACCATCAGCTCGACCGGTGAACGCTTCCTGGTGGAGGGGGACGAAACGATCCTGCAGGCCGCGCTGCGCCAGGGGATAACCATTCCCTACGGCTGTGACAGCGGTATCTGCGGTGTCTGTATCAGCCAGGTGGTCGCGGGTAGTATCGAATACCCGGACGGCATGCCCATGGCCCTGCTGGAGGAGGATCTTCAGGCGGGTAAGGGTCTGTGCTGCGTCGGCCATCCCCGCGGGGACCTGGTGATCGAGCCGCTGTCCAATGCGGATGACTGGGAACCCTGGGATTAAACCGGATATCTCACCGGGCGGCAGCGGTTGAATTGAAGTTAACAGATGGAAAAGGAAAGTGCCTGCAGTTGTGGGCCAACATCCGGAATCCCGGCGAGGATTCCAGGTTAATTTAAGCCCTCTGACGCCACCGCCGGTTTCGGTTACACTGCACCCTGATTTTTTCTAGAGCCTGCAGCATGAAGTTCACCGTTGACGAATTCCGCGCCTGGAAGCACAAGTGCGTCACCCTGCTGGGAATGTCCGGGGTAGGCAAGACCCACCTGTCGATGCTGCTGCGGCGGCACAACTGGTTCCACTACTCGGGCGATTACCGTATCGGTACGCGCTACCTGGACGAGCCCATCATGGACCTGATCAAGCAGCAGGCGATGCAGGCGCCGTTCCTGCGGGACCTGCTGCGGCGCGACTGGATCTACATCCGCAACAACATCAAGGTCGACGATCTCGGGCCGGTGCTGAGTTTTGTCGGCATGTTGGGCAATCCCGAACTGGGCGGGGTGCCGCTGGCGGAGTTCAGCCGGCGCCAGGCGCTGTACCGCGAGGCGGAAATCGCGGCCATGCAGGATGTGCCGGAATTCATCCGCAAGGCACACACGATCTACGGCTATACCAATTTCGTCAACGATGTCGGCGGCAGCCTGTGCGAACTGGACGACCCCGGGGTGATCGATCTGCTGGTGCGCCATACCCTGATCCTGTATATCCGGGTGACGGAAAAGTCCGAGGAGGATGCCCTGATCAGCCGGGCGCAGACGTATCCCAAGCCGCTATATTACCGTCCGGTCTTTCTGGATGAGCAGTTGCGGGATTACCTGCAGACAAACGGCCTGGAGTATGCCGCGCAGATCGAGCCGGACGACTTCTGCCGCTGGGTATTCCCGCGGCTGTTCCATTCGCGCCTGCCGCGCTACCAGTCGATCTCCGATCCGTACGGCTACACGGTAACCTCGCACGAAGTCGCGGCGGTGCGTGACGAGCAGGATTTCCTTGCTCTGGTGGAGAACGCGATTGTGCGCAAGGCCGTGGGACCGGAGCGGCAGAACATCTGAATCAGGACTTTCCGACAGCGATAGCGGACGAGGAATGCCATGCCTATTGTGGCCCATAACAAGCTGCCGACCTTCGATCGCCTGCGCCGGGAAGGGCAGACGATCCTGACGCCGGAGCGTGCCCGGCACCAGACTATCCGGGAGCTGCATATCGGTGTGCTCAACATGATGCCGGATGCGGCGCTGGCGGCGACCGAACGCCAGTTCTTCCGTCTGGTGGGGGAGAGCAATCCGATCGCGCAGTTTTATATGCATCCGTTCACTCTGCCCGAACTGCCGCGCGGCGAACAGGCGCAGGCGCATATCGCGCAGTATTACGACAGCTTCGAACAGTTGCGCGAGGAGGGGCTGGATGCCCTGATTATCACCGGTGCCAACGTCACCCATCCTGACCTGTCCCAGGAACCCTTCTGGAAGCCATTGAACGCGGTGGTCGACTGGGCGGTGGAGAATGTTACCTCGGTGCTGTGTTCCTGCCTGGCCACGCATGCGGTGATGCAGTTTCATCATGGCATGCGGCGCACGCCCATGCCGGCCAAGCGCTGGGGCGTGTTTCCGCACCGGGTACTGCAGCCGAACCATCCTCTGGTGAATGACGTCAACACCCTGTTCGATGTGCCGCACTCGCGTTTCAATGCCATAAGCCGCGAACAGTTCGAAAAGGCGGGACTGCACGTGCTGGTCGAGAGCGAAATCGCCGGCGTGCATCTGGCTGTCAGCGAGGACGGTATCCGCGTGGTGTATTTCCAGGGGCACCCCGAGTACGACACGGTATCCCTGCTGAAGGAATACAAGCGCGAGTTGCTGCGCTACACAGGCGGTGAGCGCGTGGATTGCCCCCCGTTTCCGGACAACTATTTCAAGCCGCGTGAACAGGCGATTCTCGATGAATTCCGGGTTCGTCTGGAAAGGGCACAGGAACGGGACGGGGAATCGCCGGATTTTCCGGAGGCCATGCTGGCCGGTCACATCGACAATACCTGGCACGACACCGCGGAAGGTATCATCGGCAACTGGATCGGACTCGTCTACCAGCTGACTCATGAAGATCGCAAACTGCCGTTCATGGAGGGAATCGATCCGCGAAATCCGCTGGGATTTAGTGCCCGGTCGTAATACCGGCCTGCCCCCCTGCCTATGGTCAAGCCAAGGTAAAATCCTGGTTATTCCTTAATCGACCAACCGTTTGATTCGGAACTCCTCCGAATCAAGATGTTCACCGCCGGGCAGCTCCATTAAATATATGTGTAATTATGATTACAGTCATGCATTTTGGATTAACAGGTTTGTGTAACCCATTGAAATATCAAGCCGCGGCTTCTGTGGTAAAAAAATGATCAATTTAATGTAAATCCTTAAATATCAGGGGTTGCGAAAGGTTATCCCGGTGTTTGTCCACACACTTATCCACAGGTTTTGTGGATGACAGCACGCAGTTCACAATTCCAATCGCTGTAGTGCATCCGCGGGGGTAATCAGGTGATGATGCCCACCACGGCGCCGGTCATACAGGTCGCGAGCGTGCCGGCGGCGATCGAGCGAATGCCGAGCGAGACGACTTCCTCGCGACGTTCCGGGACCATGGTGCCCAGCCCGCCGATCATGATGCCCAGGCTGCCGAAATTCGCGAAGCCACACAGTGCGTAGGTCATGATCAGCTGGCTGCGCGCATCGAGTTTCGTCGCCGGCAACGCAGCAAGTTCCAGGTAAGCGAGAAGTTCGTTCAGTATCACCTTGATTCCCAACAAGCTTCCTCCGGTGGCCGCCTGTTCCCAGGGCAGGCCCATCAGCCAGGCAAGCGGGGCCAGCAGCCAGCCCAGAATACGTTGCAGGCTCAGGGCTTCAGTCCCGACGTTCGGCAACAGGCCGATGATCAGGTTGGCCAGGCTCACCAGCGCGATCATCACGACCAGCAGGGCGGTGATGTTGATGAGCAGTTCTACACCTTGCAGGGTGCCCTGGGTCACTGCGTCCATACTGCTGCCGGCCCGTTGTGGCGGCACCAGTTCCCCGGCAGTTGCACGGTCCGCCGGCGGGATCAGTGCCTGGGAAATGACGATGGCGGCCGGTGCGCTGATCAGCGAGGCGATGAGCAGGTGTCCCATGGCGCCGGTTATGGCCTCGTGCAGGATACTGGCATAGAGCACCATCACGGTACCGGCAATGGTCGCCATGCCGGTGGTCATCAGGGTGAAGAGTTCACTGCGGCTCATTTCCCGGAGATAGGGGCGGATGAACAGCGGTGCCTCTACCATACCAACGAAGACGTTGGTGATCGAACCCAGCGCCAGGGCCCCGCCGATTCCCATTGCCTTCTGCAGCAGCCAGGACAATGCGCGCACGATCAGCGGCAGGATGCGCCAGTAGAACAGCAGTGACGACAGTGCACTGACCAGGAGGATCAGCGGCAGGGCGCGGAAGGCCAGGATGAAGCTGGAGCCCTCGCCGGTTTCCGTCCAGGGCGGCGGGCCGCCGGCGAGGTAGCCGAACACGAAGGAGGTGCCCGCCCGGGTGGCCTCCTCCAGTGACTGCAGCAGGTCGTTCAGGGCCATGAACACCTGCCTGAATGCCGGCAGGCGCAGCAGGGCCGCAGCGATTGCGAACTGCAGGGCGATACCGGTCAGCAGGGTACGCCAGGGGATGCGGGAACGGTCCTCGCTGAACGCCCATGCAATGGCAACGAACACGGCAATGCCCAGGGCGCTTTGCAGGGCGAGCGACATTCAGCTACTTATCTGCCGGTACTGTGGATTTTCATCGGGCAGAGTATGTGCGAGCCGGACGGCCGGCGCAAACTTCCATAAGTATGACAGTTATTCATAAAGGCACGATTTATTTGACCCGCCACGGGACGGGACGCTAGTCTGCCATTCGGTTTCCCGCCTCGCCAATTCAGGAAAACTATCACATGTATTCCGGTCCCAGGAAGATCGTCACGCCGTTTCGTCCCATCCCGCTGGACGTGCCCGAGGGCATGTCACCGAACGAGTTCTTCAACAGCACGGAGAACCTCAACGATCTGATGCACAACAACGGTCTGTTGTTGAATCCGGAGAACCTGCTGCTGTATCGCAAGGCGCTTGGTCACAGCAACGTCTTCGATACCTCGATCATTTACAACACCTCCAACTGTATCCTCGATCCACTCGGCAGGCCCGTGCGGCGCACCCAGGTACCCGATAATGTCAGGCATGTCTGGAATCGCATGAACCAGATCATCATCGAGTATATGGTGGATGAATATCCGGACCCGCAGGCCCACCTGGTGCTGGCCGGCGAGGCCAGCCTCGATGCGACCTGGCCGCTGACCTCGCCGGGTGTGCCCAGTATCCGCATGCTGCACAATCATTTCATGGTGTTCAGCATGGACGAACTGCGCATCGCGGAACCGGCCGACCCGAAGAATCCCAATCTCACCGACGGCGGGCAGCACAGCCTGTTCGAGGCCTACATGCACGACGTGTATCGCGAATTCTTCGCCAAGGCGCTGGACCTGCAGGTCCTGTGGCCGGTGGGTGAGGGCGGTTCGCGCATCGATCTGACCGGTTATCCGCAGGGGCTGCCGAGTTGGGAAATCCAGGGCGGCGTGGCTGCGCTGGAGGATATCCGGTTCTGGCAGGAATACGATGTGGTACTGCAGGGCTTTATCGATTTTTATCGCACCTTTTTCAGTCAGGTGTCGACCCGCAATGCGCCGATGCTGGGGGACGTGTATTTCCCCGCGCAGGTAGAGTCGGTGCTGCTGTTCAACAATGATTTCCTGATGACGGCGAAGAAGGTGCGCGACCGCTGCATCGTCGACGCCGCCTATGCGAATTCCCTGCGCTGGCAGCCGGCGTTCAAGCAGCTCATCTACCGCAACGACGAGGGCAAGCTGATCGTCACCATCAGCCAGAATTCCATCGGCAATGCTATCACCGAGTTGCTGGGCGTGGTGGTCGAACGCGTCCCCGACACGGCGGGCTACGAGCGTTTCGAGCCGCGCCTGATCGAGCAGTTGCTGGAAATCCGCAGGCGCCTGGTGGAGGCCGATCTCGGCGACGGCATCGAGACGCCGTATTGGGGAGTGGACTGAACCATACGCCGCCGCCGGACCCTGGAGGTGTATTGATCTCCCGACGACAATGTATTCCTGCATCATAGCTGCGTGTCTTCCGGCTTATGTACTACGACATCATCGGTGATATACACGGCTGCTGCCTGAGCCTGCACACGCTGCTGGAGAAACTGGGCTATGTCCGGTGTGACGGCGTCTACCGGCATGCCTCCCGCATGGTTATTTTCCTTGGTGACTTCATCGACCGCGGACCGCAACAGCGGGCCGTGCTGGAGACGGTGCGGCCCATGACCGCGGCGGGTACGGCCATGGCGGTAATGGGCAATCACGAGTTCAATGCCATTGCCTGGGCCACGCCCGACCCGGCAGGCGGGGGGTTTCTGCGCGCGCACTCCGAAAAGAACCGCCGCCAGCATGAAGCGTTTCTGGCGGAGTACGAAAGGTGCGCCGTGGAGTATGACGGAGTCATCGGCTGGTTCAGGACCCTGCCGTTGTGGCTGGACCTGGGTAAGCTGCGCATCGTCCATGCCTGCTGGGAACAGCGGGCCATAACGCGTATACATGAATGCCAGCAGGGCGGCAGCCTGCTGGGGGATGCCCTGCTGAGCGCTGCCTGCCGCAATGCAACCTGGCAGTACGAGGCGATCGAAACGCTGCTCAAGGGCAAGGAAATACCGCTAGAAGCCGGCATCGGTTTCCGGGACAAGGACGGTACCCTACGGCATCACATCCGGGTACGCTGGTGGGATCGCGAAGCGAGGACCTACCGGGCTGCCTACCTGGGACCGGAAAGCGTACGAACGCACATACCGGAGGATGTTATTGCCGGCGATCACCTGCTGGATTATGCGCATACCGCGCCGCCGGTGTTTCTCGGCCATTACTGGATGGAGGGTGAACCCGCGCCGCTGGCTGAGAATATCGCCTGCCTCGACTACAGCGTCGCCAGGCCCGGTGGCAAGCTGGTTGCCTATCGCTGGAACGGCGAGCGGCGTCTCGGGCGCGAGTCTTTCGTCAGTGTCGAACGCCGTGAAGACTAGTCTTCGTCTTCCTCGCTCCAGGATTCATCGTTTTCGTCTTCGTCGGAAATACTGTCGTAAACGTCTTCATTGGAAGCCGGGGTATTGCTGCCACGCTTCAGGATACTGCGAACCCCCGCGCCCCGGTCCTTGAAGCTGCGGCGTGCCTTTTTATAGGCGGCGTCGAGTTCCGCGATCGCGGCGGATTCCTCCGGCTTCAGCTCGCGTAGCTTGGGCCCCACGACCTCGCGGGAATATTCCAGAATCGAGTTGCGGGCGAGATTGAACAGATACACCGTCTTGTGACTGCCGGTATCCAGCCGGTCATCGCGAATGACCGGGCTGCTGCGTGCGCCTGCCTCGAGGAAACCGTGCCATACCGGGGCAGTTTTCTTGGCGGTTTTTGCCATGGTCTCTATTTACCTGAAAGCGTTCGTCGAATAATTGCCCGTAATACATCGCTATAACGGCATTTCGCCGAATTTTATTCAGGTTTCGGGTTTTGTCCAGATGAAAATGCAGTACCCGACGCGGTGCTGTAGCTGCACTCTGGGCGACGGGAGGATTCTCTTTATCATTCAAACCGGCACACCCTATAATACGCAGCCTGTTCGAAGACCTTTTATGGTGGCTTGTACCGGTCCCCCCGCGACGATAAGCTGTGAACCCCGTCAGGCCCGGAAGGGAGCAGCGGCAGCAGTGGACTCGGGCGCCGGGGTGTGGCTGGTGCAGGTCACCTCCATTCCACAAGGCTACAACCACAGATATCTATATAGACACCGTTAAAGCATGAGTTATCAGGTTCTGGCGCGCAAATGGCGGCCTCGTGATTTCACGGAACTGGTCGGCCAGGAACATGTCCAGCGGGCGCTGGTGAATGCGCTGGACAATGACCGTCTGCATCATGCCTACCTGTTTACCGGTACCCGCGGTGTAGGCAAGACCACCATCGCGCGGATTCTCGCGAAGTCCTTGAACTGTGAAAAAGGGGTAAGCTCCACGCCCTGCGGTGAATGCAGCGCCTGCGAGGAGATCAACACCGGGCGCTTCGTCGACCTGATCGAGGTGGACGCCGCCTCCCGCACCAAGGTCGAGGATACCCGCGAACTGCTGGAGAACGTCCAGTACGCACCGACCCGCGGTCGCTTCAAGGTGTATCTGATCGACGAGGTGCATATGCTCTCGGGGCACAGCTTCAATGCCCTGCTGAAGACCCTCGAGGAACCGCCGCCGCACGTAAAATTCCTGCTCGCGACCACCGATCCGCAGAAGCTGCCGGTGACCGTCCTGTCGCGCTGCCTGCAGTTCAATCTCAAGAGCCTGGGAGTGCAGCAGATCACCGGTCAGCTGGAAAAAATCCTGCAGCAGGAAGCTGTCGAGGCGGAGGCGGGCGCGGTGCGCCAGCTGGCCTTTGCCGCGAACGGCAGTATGCGGGATGCCCTGAGCCTGCTGGACCAGGCCATTGCCTTCGGTGGTGGTCGCCTGACCGAGGATGAGGTGCGCAGCATGCTCGGCACCATCGACCGCGACGTGGTGTACCGTCTCCTGGAAGCGCTCTCCGGGGGGGATGCTGCACGCGTGCTTGACGAGATCGGCATGGCGGACGAATTTGCGCCGGACTACGCTGCCCTGCTGGCCGACATGGTGTCCGCACTGCAGCGCATCGCGCTCGCTCAGGCGCTACCGGATGCCGTCGACGACAGCTACGGCGACCGCGAGGCGGTCCTGGAACTGGCCGGCAAGCTGAGTGTCGAGGATGTACAACTCTACTACCAGATCGCCCTGATCGGGCGGCGCGATCTAGCGCTGTCCCCCGAACCCCGCGGCGGGTTCGAAATGGTCTTGCTGCGCATGCTGGCCTTTCGCCCGGCGCCAGCCGGGCAGGTGGATGCGCCCGCGGCCGCTGCGGCAACCGCTCGAGTGGCAGCTTCCCCCGCAGGGCCGAAGCAGCAAGCCGGAGCGGATACCACCGGGATGCCGCCAGCGATACCGCAGGGTGACGATACGGACATGCAGTCCTGGGCCCGCATCGTCGAGACCTTGAACGTCAAGGGGATGGTGCGGGAAATGGCGTTGAACTGTGCCTTCCATGGCAGGCAGGGCGAGCTCATCAGCCTGTCCATGGACCCCGTGCACCGGCACCTGCTCAGCCCGGCGCGAACCCGGCAGCTGGAACAGGCGTTGGCTGACTATTACGGGCAGCCGGTGCGGGTCAAAATCGACAACGAAGGTCCGCTGACGCGGGAGACGCCTGCCCTGAAGCGTAAGCGCGAGCTGGGCGAGCAGCAGCAACGGGCGGTGGAAGCGATCGAGAAAGACACCAACATCAAGGCGATCACGGACGCCTTCGGTGGCAGTGTCAACCCGGATTCGATCCGGCCGCGGAATCCGTTATGACCAGGATATTTCTGTGAATCGAGGTAAGTGATATGAAAGGTGGACTTGGTAATTTGATGAAGCAGGCCCAGCAGATGCAGGCCAATATGCAGAAAGCCCAGGAAGAGCTGGCTGGCATGGAAGTGACCGGGGAATCGGGTGGTGGCCTGGTGAAGGTCACCATGACGGGCCGGCACGAGGTGCGCCGCGTGACGATCGATGACAGCCTGCTGGCGGATGACAAGGACATGCTGGAGGACCTGGTCGCCGCCGCTATCAACGACGCAGCGCACAAGGTGGAGTCGACGACCCAGGAACGCATGTCGAGCCTGACCAGCGGTATGAACCTGCCGCCCGGCATGAAGCTGCCGTTCTGACCGGATGGGTATGTCCCGCCTGATCGGGCAATTGATCGAGAATCTGCAGTGCCTGCCGGGTGTCGGTCCGAAATCGGCGCAGCGCATGGCCTTCCATCTGCTGGAGCGCAACCGCGAGGGCGGGCGGCAACTGGCGGCGGCCTTGGATCAGGCCATGGAGCGGGTCGGTAACTGCAGTGTCTGCCGCACGCTGAGCGAGGAGGCGGTCTGTAGCCTGTGCACCAGCGAACGGCGCGACCGCGGCCAGCTGTGCGTGGTCGAGACACCCGCCGACGTCCTGGCCCTGGAGCAGGCCACCGGTTACGGTGGGCTCTACTTCGTACTGATGGGTCATCTCTCACCACTCGACGGCATCGGCCCGGAAGCCCTGGGGCTCGAACGGCTGGAAGAGAGGCTTGCCTCGGGAGAGGTGAGTGAACTGATCCTGGCAACGAATCCAACGGTGGAGGGCGAGGCTACGGCGCACTTCATCAGCGAGATGGCTCGCGCGCATGGCATTCGCGCCACGCGCATTGCCCACGGGGTGCCGATGGGTGGTGAGCTGGAATATATCGATGGCGGTACCCTGTCGCATGCCTTCGCGGGACGGCAGGAGATCTGAGTGCCGTCCTGCAGTGGCGAGACCATTTGTCATGCCCGGCGTGGCATGGCATGGATTACGAGGAAGGGGAGAACAACATGACTGACTGCCTGTTCTGCAAAATGGTAACCGGAGAGATCCAGCCGGATGTGGTCTACGAGGACGCCGAGGTACTGGCCTTCCGGGATCTGAATCCGCAGGCGCCCCTGCACGTGCTGCTGATACCCAAGGAGCATATCGCGACCACCAACGACCTGAACGAGGGCAATATCTCGGTGGTGGGCAGGCTGTATCTGGCGGCACGACAGATCGCCGAGGACGAAGGGGTTGCCGAGCCCGGTTATCGCATGGTCATGAACTGCAATCCCGCGGCCGGCCAGTCGGTCTACCATATCCACCTCCACCTCCTGGGCGGGCGCTCCATGGGGTGGCCGCCCGGCTGACACGGCGGTAGGTTGGGCTGAACGCAGTGAAGCCGCAACAGGATGCGGTTGACGTAATTCCCGGTCGTTCCTTTCTCGTTCCCATGCTCCGCGTGGGAACGCATATCGCTTGTTCTTGTGCGCATACTGATCGGTTCCCACGCAGAGCGCGGGAACCAGTATGCAAGGGACTGCCCGGCTAGCAGAAAGACAGCCGGACGGTTCTCGTTCCCATGCTCCGCGTGGGAACGCATATCGCTTGTTCTTGTGCGCATACTGATCGGTTCCCACGCAGAGCGCGGGAACCAGTATGCAAGGGACTGCCCGGCCAGCAGAAAGACAGCCGGACGGTTCTCGTTCCCATGCTCCGCGTGGGAACGCATATCGCTTGTTCTTGTGCGCATACTGATCGGTTCCCACGCAGAGCGCGGGAACCAGTATGCAAGGGACTGCCCGGCCAGCAGAAAGACAGCCGGACGGTTCTCGTTCCCATGCTCCGCGTGGGAACGCATACTATTGCGGCAGCAATCGCCGGTAGCTCTCCATCCTGCGCGGACTGATCTCGCCGCGTTCCAGCGCGGCCAGCACGGCGCAACCGGGCTCGGATACGTGCCGGCAATCGTTGAAGCGGCATTTTCCCAGGAAAGGTTCGAAGTCCCGAAAACCGTTGCCGAGATCCTTGGCGGCGACCTCACCCAGGCGGAAATCACGCACACCCGGCGAGTCGATCAGGTGTCCGCCGCAGGACAGGTGATACAGCGTGGTCGTGGTGGTGGTATGCCGTCCCAGGCCGGAGGCGCTGGAGAGGTCGTCTATGGCGATTTCGCGATTCGGCAGGAGGCGCTTGATGAGGGAGGACTTGCCTACGCCGGACTGGCCGACGAGGATGCTGGTCTTGCCGGACAGGCTGGCGGCGAATGCCTCGATACCGGTATTGTACAGGGCGCTGGTAAACAGCACCTGGTAACCCAGCCCCGTGTAATCCCCGAGTTGTGCCTCGATGTCATTGTGTTGTTGCGGCGTCAGCAGGTCGGACTTGTTGATGACGATCAGTGCATCGGTATGCGCCAGTTCCGCGGCCACCGTGTACTTGTCGATCAGGAACAGATCCAGCACAGGCTCCTGTGCGGCCTCGATGACGACCTGGTCGATGTTTGCGACCAGCGGGCGCAGCCGGTGGTTGCCGCCGCCGTCGGCGCGCAGCAGCACGCTGCGTCTCGGTGCCAGCTTCTCAACCACGCCTTCAGCCTCACCGGTCGGTTGCCACTCGACCTCGTCACCGCAGACGATCTGTTCCAGTCCTCGCCGGGAGACGCAGCGCACCAGCCTGCCCCCGCGGTCCTCCAGCAGCATCCGGCTGCCGTAGTTGACGATGACCAGCCCTTCCCGCCAGGGGCCGGAATCCGTCACGGCCGCCGGTTCCGGTTCTGCCGGTCTTGCTGTGCTGGCATGCAGGAAGGGAGGCTATTCGGTTGCGGTCAGCAGGGCGTCGATCCTGGCGGCGCAGATGAAATCGTTTTCGGTGAGGCCGCCCGCGGCATGGGTGCTGTAACGCACAAGACAGCGGTTGTAGCCGACTTCCAGGTCGGGGTGGTGGTCCTCGCCATGGGCAATCCATGCCAGGGCGTTGACGAAGGCCATGGTCCGGTAGTAATCCGCGAACCGGAAGGTGCGGCTGATCCTGCTGTTGTCGTCCAGGGTCCAGTCAGTGTGCAGGTGTGCCAGCAGGTCCCGGGCCTGGTCGGGAGTAAGGGGCGGCGTGCCGCGGCTGACCGGTTTGCAGTGCCTGCTTGAGAGTTCACCGGCGGTCATGGGTTATTTGAACTTGTAGTAGGTCGAGTTCAGGTAGGCCGTGACATCATCGATGTCTTCATCGAACCATTTCAGGCCCAGTGAGTTTTTGCAGGTCTGTACCTGCCTTTTTAGACCGGCAAGTGTGGTGACGTGGCGGTCCTTGCGGGTATAAATGCTGTCGTCATGGCAGCGGGTGCAGTTTTCCTGGTGCAGGGTTGCGCCATTGTCCGCAGTGGCACCGGCAGGCAGCATGCCGGCCGCCAGCATGCCGGCGATCGTGAGCGTCTGGATAGATTTGTACATGTTCAACCTCCGGCTGATGAGATCGCCATGTTACCGGATATGTGCGAGATGCGCACCGGCGCTGGCGGATGTGAGTCGTGAAAGGCCGAGTACAGGGGGTCGGGGGTGAGGGTGCTGGCGTTCTCACGATACATCTTTACCAGTGCCTGAATCAGGTCGGCACCGCTGGATTGTCTAACGGCATAGGCATCGGCCTCGAACTCGTGCTTGCGCGACAGCAGTGACAGCAGCGGCTGCATGAATATCGTGAACACTGGCAGAACCAGCAGGAACAGCAGTAACGCCATACCGGATGAGGCCTGGCTGACGCCGAGTCCGCTGTAAAACCAGGGCTCTCCGGCCAGCCAGCCGAGCAGGGCCAGCGCAGCGAAGCTGAGGGCCATCATCGACAGCAGGCGTTTCTGGATGTGCCGCAGGCGGAAGTGTCCGAGTTCGTGCGCAAGAACCGCCTCGATCTCCTGCGGTTCCAGCGACTCCAGCAGGGTGTCGAAGAACACGATGCGCTTGTTGCTGCCGAAGCCGGTGAAGTAGGCGTTGCCGTGTCCCGACCGTTTGGAGCCGTCCATGACGAAGATACCCTTGCTGTGGAAGCCGCACTTGTCCATCAGGGCCTGGATGCGCTGCTTCAGGGCCTCATTCTCCAGGGGCGTGAACTTGTTGAAGATGGGTGCGATCACCGCCGGGTAGGCCCAGTACATGAACAGGGTGAAAGCCGTCCATACCAGCCAGACATACAGCCACCAGAGTCCGCCCGAGGATTCCATGATCCAGATGGCTAGCGCCAGCAAGGGGGTGCCGATGATGAACATCAGCAGGGCCTGCTTGAGCAGGTCGGCGATGAATACGCCGGGCGTGGTGCGATTGAAACCGAAGCGCTGTTCGATTACGAAGGTATGATATAGGGTGAACGGCATGTCCAGCAGCGACATGAGGATCGTGGCGCTGAGCAGCAGAGCGGTGCCGCCCATGACCGGGCCGAAATCCACGGTGCGCCAGGCACTGTCCAGCATTTCCAGTCCACCGCCCAGGGTCCAGCCGAGCAGCAGCAGGCTGTCCCAGGCGAGCGCCAGCATGCCGAAGCGGGTATTGGTCAGGGTGTAGTCCGCGGCCTTGCGGTGATCCTTCAGTGGAATACGATCCGCGAAGGAGCCCGGGACCCGCTCGCGGTTGGCGTGCACGTGGGCCAGCTGTCTGCCGGCGAGCCAGTAGCGCAGCAGGAGCGAACCGGCAAGTGCCGCGAGGAAAAGAAAGCTGAAATTATTCATGTGGTAATGTCTTTGTCAGATGTCCTGTTAGCAGATTAGCCTCTGCTACAATGCGACTCAACCATAGTTTTCGGAAGGAAGAATGACCGCATGTCGCAAGATGCCAATAACCTGATCTGGATCGATCTGGAAATGACGGGGCTGGATACCACCATGGACCTCATTATCGAAATCGCCACCATCGTCACCGACGGCCAGCTGAACATCCTGGCGGAAGGCCCGGTGCTGGCGATCCATCAGCCGGATCGTGTGCTGAATGCCATGGATGAGTGGAACACCACCCAGCACGCAAAATCCGGCCTGACCGAACGCGTGCGCAAGAGCAGTCTGAGTGAACGGGCGGCGGAGCTGCAGACGATTGAATTCATCTCGCAGTACGTGCCGGCCAATACATCCCCCATGTGCGGCAACAGCATCTGCCAGGACCGGCGTTTTCTCGCGCGCTGCATGCCCGAACTGGAACGCTATTTCCACTACCGCAATCTCGACGTCAGCACGCTCAAGGAACTGGCGAATCGCTGGGCGCCGGACATCATGGCGGGTTTGAACAAGGGCGGCAGCCACCTGGCCCTGGATGACACACGCGATTCCATTCGTGAATTGCAGTTTTACCGGGAGCACCTGTTTCGACCATGAAAGGTTCACGGCATTCGATGCCGGAACGTGTGAGACTTGCTTAAACACGAGTACCGTCATTCACAGTAACAACGCAGCTTGCCTGGCTGGACAACGCGAAGTCCGGTATGAAGGGATTGCCGCGGCTAACTCTCGCCTGGCTTCACAGCCTCTCCCAGAACGATTTCTGTTCTATTCCTGAATCTTCAGCCTGGGCCGATCCGGCCGTTTTCTTCGGTGCAGCTATGCCGGTCTCGAACAGGTGAGGGGGTATTTCTTGGGGCCGGAAGTTTGACGTATTCGCGAGTTTTATGTTTTAAAAGTGTTTATAACTATCTGAAATCATTAATTACACATATGGGGGTACCAGGTGATTACAGGAAAAAGCGGTTGTTTTTATCTGCTTGTGATTGCGGTTCTGTGCCTGTCGTTCTCTTTCTGTGTCAGTTCGCAGGCTGCTTCAAAGAGGACTCCCCCCCTGCCCGTATCGAATTCCGCTACCGGGGCTGCCATACAGTCCCAGTCCCGCAAACAGCAGATTCTCGACCAGGTCCCCCGATTTGCACCGGACCGTGTCCTGGTGCGCTTCCGGCCCGGGACCGCGGCCTCCGCAACGGGCAAGGCGCATCGTCAGGCCGGTGGCCGGAAACTGCGGGAGATCCCCGGTATCGGTGTCCATATTGTGGAGGTTCCCAAGGGCAGCGTGCAGCGGAAAATCAATGCTTATCTTGCCAATCCGAATGTTGAATACGCTGAGCCCGATTTCTACCGGGTGCTGATCGAACCGGACGAAGGCAATGACCCCGGCCCGCAGGATTGCGGTGCGGTGGAGGGCCGGGACTATTTCGAGGAACAGTGGGGACTGAACAATACGGGGCAGGAGCATACGACCTTCGATCTTCTCGGTAATCCGATACAGGTTACCGGTACCCCCGATGCCGATGTCGATGCGCCCGAGGGCTGGGATATCAGCACCGGTGATCCAGCCGTGAAGATCGCTGTACTGGATACCGGTATCGATTGTTACAGTATCGAGCATGCCGGGAAGTGCGTCGAGGAAATCAGCTTCGTCGGGGATTTCAGCCCCTACCTGGATGATCCCGGAGACTATATGGCGCACGGGACCTCCGTGGCGGGCATTGCCGCCGTGCATACCAACAACGGTATCGGTATCGCCGGTGTCGGCTGGAATTCATCGCTGGGGAATTTGAAGGCGTGTTTCCAGTACGTGTACTACCCCTACCCGGATATATTGCCGGAATATTATGAATACGTCGGAGTATGTCCTGTATCGTCCTCGGCGGAGGCCATCGTATACGCGGCGGACAATGGCTATCACGTCATCAACATGAGTTACGGCAGCGACCAGCTCGATGAAAACGGCGATCCGAATGGTGCACCCGCTCAGCCCAATGCCGAAACCGATGCCATCGCCTATGCCTGGAGCCAGGGTGTGGTGCTGGTCGCGGCGGCTGGCAATTCGGCCGACATGGCCCCGGTCTATCCCGCTGCCAATGGCGATGTCATTGCCGTAGCGGGAACCGACCAGTACGACGACAAGTGGTCGGGTTCGACCTTCGGCAACACCTGGGTATCCATGATGGCGCCCGGCGAAAATATCCTGTCAACCATACCGGTGGATTCCTGTCTTTTTCTCGCATCCCTGCTGGGGTGCGACTTTGATCCAGCGACCGAGGCCTGCCTGACGTGGAGCACCGGCACCTCCCTCGCCAGCCCGCATGTGGCGGGAGCCGCGGGGCTGGTCTGGGCGCACCTGTTTCCCGGGCAATCACCGCAGAACTGCGTGAGTCCGAGTGGCGTACCCTGCAACGTCGTGGTACGCAGCCACCTGGAATACGGTGCGGACCCTGCTGGCGCGCTGGGGCAGAATTTCCTGGCCTGGAGCATGCATGGTCGCCTCAACGTGCATGGCGCGCTCAGTGTCGTCGATACGGACCTCGACGGCCTGCCGGACAGTATCGATGACGATGACGACAATGACGGGCTTGCCGACAGTGTCGAAACCTCGCCCGGGATCGGCACGGATCCCCTGGATGCGGATTCGGATGATGACGGGCTGACCGACGGCTTCGAGATCAATCTGCTGGCAGCGCCGCCGGATACCTATACCCCGGGCCAGGACACCGATCCGCTGGATCCGGACAGTGACGACGACGGTTACCTGGACGGGATGGAACTCGCCGCCGGGCATAACCCGCTGGACAGCGGGGATTCGCCGGTGTGGGGCGATACGGATGACAACGGTATCGTAAATGCGGCTGATATCATTCTGCTCACCCGCGCACTGCAGGGGTTGGCAACGCTGGCCGACGATGCGAAGGCCCGCGTGGACATTGCACCGGTAATTGCGGGTGTACCGACACCGGACAAGCAACTGACCGCCGGTGACCTGGCGGTGGTGGAAAAGATACTGCTGGGGCTGGCCGTCTATCCGTGACGACCGGTTATTTCTGCCTGGGAATATCCGGAGGCATAACTGCCGGTGTGCCTGGAGGCGATTTTACCACCGGTTCATCAAGCAGGCACTCGAAGCACCATGACCGGCCGCCATATCTTCATGCTTCTTATTTTCGCGCCTGATTACACGTGTGCGATATGGATCTGTCGAAGCCACCTTCGTCGGCAGTTCATCGATACCGGAACGGTGACGGTCGACGGCGAGCCGGCCGGCGCGGTACCGGGAAAGCCGGGGATCACCACCGGCAAGGAGTTGCGAGGGGTGATCGTCGATGGTGATACGGGGGAGCCGATCGCGGATGCCATCGTAGTGTCCAAGTGGATTACCTCCTCGGGACCCGTGGGTGGCAGCGAGCTGATCTGTTTTCATGCGGGAAGCGCGGTGACCAATGCCGCCGGTGAGTATTACATGCCGGCCTGGAGTGAGGAGAATCGGTACAGGACCAAACGTGATCGGGATATTTTGATTTTTGCGCATAAACCAGGCTATCGGTGGCAATATCTTTACCCGCCGAAAGAAAACCACCTTATTCAATACATACATGAAAAACTCGTTATCTCCAGAGACCCGCACGAAGAGCGGTTGGAATATTTAGATGAGGCTGCCAGCTAAACTATTTGTTTTAATGCGGGTGAAAGCATGGAAGCGTTACTTTCTTTGCGGAAGTCACTGTTAGAGGAAGTGCGGAGTATTGAGCATACGGATGATGATCCGGTAGTGGAGTTATTGCATGAAAAAGTCGAGCAGATCGAGTTTGGTTATAGTGAAGCAGAGCGCAGGCATTTCGAAAGGATTGAGCAAGGGAAATGAACATTAATTATAACGGGCTTGACTAACATCTGCAGATCCGTTGGGCGGCATCTATCCCGAACTCTGCACGCAAGCGGTTGCGGTGCAGAAAGCAATGCCGGCAATGGCGTGGATCGATTAGATACGCATGCGGATTTCCCAATCCACCGTTTGACATTGCCGCTTGACTGGCGATGATAGTGACCCTGGTTACGAGGGGGTGCCGGTAGTGCGAGTCAACACCGATACAGCGGATAGCGTCATCTATTTGCCGCAACGTGGGGGGGCAGGTCGTCGTGAGTCGTCCACCTATGCCATCGGGGATGTGCAGGGCTGCCTGGATGACCTGCTGCGATTGCTGGAGAAGCTGGATTTCGATCCGGGGGTGGATCGTCTCTGGTTTACCGGGGATCTCGTCAACCGGGGGCCGGACTCCCTGGAACTGCTGCGCTTCGTACGGAGCCTTGGCGGCACCGCCATCAGCGTCCTCGGTAACCACGACCTGTATCTCCTGGCCGCGGCCGCCGGTGCGGTCAAGGTCCGCAAGAAGGACACCATCGCCGGGATTCTCAACGCCCCCGACTGCGAGGAACTCCTGTTCTGGCTGCGCCATCAACCGGTCCTGCACCACAGTGAGGCGCTCGGTTATACCATGATCCATGCCGGGCTGCCTCCCCAGTGGGATCTGGCAACGGCCCGGAAATGCGCAAATGAACTGGAAAGTGTACTGCAGAACTATAATTACGAGGACCTGTTCCCGCATCTATCGGATGACGGCCCGCTGCGCTGGCGGGATGACCTTGAGTACTGGTCACGGCTGCGCTTCATCACCAACTGCTTCACCCGGCTGCGCTGGTGCGATGCCGGCGGGCGCATCGACCTGCCGGGGAAGCGACGCGCGGTTACGGCAAAGAAAAAGCGTTCACGGCCCTGGTTCGCGCATACGAACCGCGGCAGCAAATCGTTGCGTATTCTCTTCGGTCACTGGGCCAGGCTGGCGATCACGCCTGCCGCCAGTGCGGCGGCGGGGGTGTACCCGCTGGATACCGGCTGCGCCAATGGTGGCCGGTTCACCGCGTATCGGCTCGAAGACGGTCGTTATTTCCGTTTGAATTGCAAGAACCGGGCGGTACCCTGGGCAAGCGAAGCGGCTGCAACACGCGGTGTCCTGCAGGACGCCTGAGGTGCCTGATCCGCACGACTCATTGATTCAATTCTCAGACCTCGACCGGCAGCTCCGGGTCGTTGCCCCACTCGGACCACGAACCGGGATAGCCCCTGACGCGCTCGAAGCCCAAGCATTGCAGCATCAGGCAGGTGTGCGCGGAGCGGTGGTGGGTCTGGCAGTAGGCGATGACCTCCTTGTCCGGGGTGATGCCGTGTTCCGCCAGTAATGCCTTGAGCTCATTCGCGGGCTTCAAACGCAGATTGCGTCCCTGGTCCATCGCCAGGATCCATTCGAAATTGGCCGCGCCGGGAATATGACCGCCACGCGCGGCGAACTTCTTGCTCCCGCTGAATTCATCGGGGCTGCGCGCGTCCAGCAGCACGCAGCCGGCGTTGTGCAGGTGGGCCTGGATGTAGGCGCTGTCGGCCTCCGGGGCGGGATTGCGGCGCACCTCGAATGTCCCGGGTATGGGTGTCACGGGTGTTGATTCCAGGGGATGCCCCTCATTGGCCCAGGCGTGCAGGCCGCCGTTGAGCAGTGAGACTGCCTCGTGACCGACCAATTGCAGCGTCCACAGCAGGCGGGCCGCACGTCCGCCGCCTTCATCATCGTAGGCGACGACGTGGATTCCGGGACCGATGCCGATGGTTGAGAAGGCCGCGGCCAGGGCGGCGTCGTCCGGCACCAGACCCATCACCGGCCTGCGGGGCGCGATGATCCGTGCATAGTCCAGGTGCACCGCACCGGGCACATGCAGTCTGGCGTAGGTGTCCGGTTTGCAGAGGTCGACGACCAGCAGGCCGTCACGCCCCAGCTTGCTCTCCAGATCATCCGCTTCCAGCAGCAGGGGCAGTTTTTCCGTCGTCATGAGGTCCTCCCGGTATCAGGGGTTCAAGTAGTTCGATCCAGTGTTTCACCGGCACGGCTGCGTGCTCCGACATGTGCATCAGGCAGCCGATATTGGCGGTCGCGATGATCCCGGGTTGTCCGGCCTGCAGCGCCTGCAGCTTGTCGTCGCGCAGCCTGGCGGCCATGTCCGGCTGCAGGATCGAATAGGTCCCGGCCGACCCGCAGCACAGGTGTTCGTTCACGACCGGTGTGAGTTCGTAGCCGAGTTCCTGCAGCAGGTGCTCGATCACGCCGCGGATGCCCTGGCCGTGCTGCAGGGAGCAGGGCGAGTGAAACGCGAGCCTGCATCTCGCTGCCGGGCGTTGGAGCACGCGTACCGCAGCCTCAACATTTATGACCTCGCTGAGGTCCCTGGCGAGTGTGCTGACGCGTGCCGCCTTGTCGGCATAGCCCGTATCCTGCAGCAGCCGGCCATAGTCCTTGACCATGGGGGCGCAGCCACTGGTCGTCACCACGATCGCCTCGGCGCCGGCCTCGATCGCCGGCCACCAGGCGTCGATGTTTCTGCGCATGAAGTCGCGTGCCTCGGCAGGTGCTGACAGGTGCTGGCTGATGGCGCCGCAACAGCCGGCATTGTCCGCCACCAGGGTGCGGATGCCGAGGGTATCCAGCACCAGGCGCGCAGCCGCGTTGATTTGCGGCGCCAGCGCGGGTTGGACGCAGCCGTCCAGCAGCAGCATGGTTCGCGCATGCCGGATATTGGGGCCGGTGGGCATCGGCTTGTGTCTTCCGGGAATGTGATGCCGGAGTGTTGCAGGGAGCAGTGGGCGTAGCGTTTGCCCCAGCCGCAGCAGCGCGGCGAAGCGTACGGGCCAGGGCAATACCAGCCGCAGCGCCCGGCGCAGCAGGCGGTCAGGCAGACCGCGTGGCAGTCTTTGCTCGATGATTTCCCGGCCGGTATCGAGCAACAGGTGGTAATCGACACCGGATGGGCAGGTGGTCTCGCAGGCCCGGCAGGTGAGGCAGCGATCCAGGTGCAGGCGGTTGCGTTCGGTGGGGTTGGCTCCCTCGAGCACCTGCTTGATCTGGTAGATGCGACCGCGCGGCCCGTCCAGTTCGTCACCGGTAAGCTGATAGGTGGGGCAGGTGGCGTTGCAGAACCCGCAGTGGACGCAGTTGCGCAGGATTTCGTCCGCGACGCGGCCGGTCCTGGTGGCGAGCAGTTCTTCGGGCAGGGCGGTCTGCATCTCTAGCCCGCAGTTCTCACCGGGACAGGCATTGCCCAAGCACATGCTGTTCGTGGAAGTGGTTGCATTCGTCTCGCTGTTTGAATCACTTTGATCGCTGTTCCGCCACCCGCTGGGGATTGCGGGCTAAAGCTCCGCATACATCCGTCCGGGGTTGAGAATGCCGGCCGGGTCGAAGCTGAGTTTGAGACGCCGGTGCAGTGCCAGCATGCCGCTTGTCAATGGGTGGAAAACCGCACCGTGACGATCGCCGTGACGGTACAGGGTCGCATGTCCACCGGCTGCCTCTACCACGGCGCGGATCTTTGCAGAGGCTTCATGACTCTTCAGCCAGCGCTGTGCGCCGCCCCAGTCGAGCAGTTGTACCCCCTCGATTTTCAGGTCCGCCGCGGCCGGCGGCACCGAAAGGCGCCACAGCGGGGTGTCATCCTGGAAGAAGGGTAATTGCTGTTCACGTAATGCCTGCCAGAATGCTTCTCCGTCGCCGAGGATCTCGCCGCCGATCCCGGTGATCGCCGCGGATACTCCCTTCTCCGAGCCGGACAGGCGCAGGTACAGCCGGCCGTCGAGGTGACAGGCGCCGGACAGCGGTGAAGGCTGTCCCGCCAGGCGGTTGCAGCGCAGTACCGCCTCTGCCACGGTGCAATCCCGCCGCAGGGTCAGGTCGAATTCCGGGCGCGGCATGACCTTCAGATGGATGTCGAGCAGCACGGCCAGGGTGCCCAGCGAGCCGGTCAGCAGGCGCGACAGGTCGTAGCCGGCGACGTTCTTCATCACCTTGCCACCGAGGCGCAGGACCTCGCCCTTGCCGTTGATGCAGCGCACACCCAGCACGAAATCGCGCGCCGCGCCGGCGTATGGGCGCCGCGGCCCCGACAGGCCGCAGGCGATGGTGCCGCCGATGGTGGCGGCACCGAAATGCGGTGGCTCGAAGGCGAGCATCTGGCCTTCCTGCTCGAGCACCGACTCGAGTTCCGCCAGCGGCGTTCCGGCGCGTGTCGAGATGACCAGTTCCGCCGGTGAGTAGTCGATCACGCCGTTGTGCCCGCCGACCAGGCTGGGCTCACCCTCGATGCTGCGGCCATAAAAGGTCTTGCTGCCGCCGCCGTGGACGGCTAGCGGGGTTCCCAGTGCATGTGCGCGCCGCAGTTGTTCCACCAGGGTCTGTTCGCAGTTCATGTTCAGTATGCGGATTGGAGTTTCAGAAGCGTTCCAGTTCCGGGTGCGCCAGCCGACCGTGGTGTACGTGCATGGCGCCGAATTCCGCACAGCGGTGCAGGGTGGGGATGGCCTTGCCCGGGTTCAGCATCCCGTGCGGATCGAACGCGGCTTTTACAGCATGGAACTGTTCCAGTTCCGTGCTGTTGAACTGGACGCACATCTGGTTGATCTTCTCAAGGCCGACGCCGTGCTCGCCGGTGATGGTGCCGCCGACCGCAACGCACAGCTCCAGGATCTTGCCGCCGAGTTCCTCCGTGCGTTCCAGTTCGCCGGCCTTGTTGGCGTCGTAGAGAATCAGCGGATGCAGATTGCCGTCACCGGCATGGAACACGTTGCAGATCGACAGGCCGTATTCCGTCGACAGATCCGCGATGCGCTTCAATACGGACGCGAGGTGTTTGCGGGGAATGGTGCCGTCCATGCAGTAGTAGTCGGGAGACAGCCGGCCCATGGCCGGGAAGGCGGCCTTCCGGCCCGCCCAGAAACGCTGGCGCTCCGCTTCGTTGCGTGAGACCTGTAAAGAGGTCGCACCGGCCTTCCGGTAGACCTCGCGGACTTGCTCGACCTGGGTGGCGACGTCTTCCGGCGTGCCGTCGACTTCACACAGCAGGATAGCGGTGGCATCTTCGGGATAACCCGTATCGATGTATCTGCACACGGCATGAATCGCCGGATTGTCGAGCAGTTCCAGACCGGCGGGCACGATGCCGCTGGCAATGGTTGCCGTCACGGCGGCGCCGGCGGCATCCACCGAATCGAAGGCGGCCAGCACCACCTGCGCGGTGACCGGCTTCGGCAGCAGTTTGACCGTGACCTCGCAGATGATGCCGAGCAGGCCTTCGGAACCCGTCAACAGGGCGAGCAGGTCGTAGCCGGGACTGTCCAGTGCAGCGCCGCCGATGGCAAGAGGTTCGCCGTCGATGGTGAGGATTTGCAGCGCCTGGATATTGTGCGTAGTGAGGCCGTACTTGAGGCAATGTACACCGCCGGCGTTTTCCGCCACGTTGCCGCCGATGGAACAGGCGATCTGCGACGAGGGATCGGGCGCATAGTACAGGCCGTGAGGGGCAACCGCATTGGAAATGGCCAGGTTGGTTACACCGGGCTCCACCCGCGCCACGCGATTGAGTGTGTCGATCTCCAGGATGCGGTTGAATCTCGACAGGCTGAGCAGTATGCCGTCACCCAGGGGCATGGCCCCTCCGGACAGTCCGGTTCCCGCGCCACGGGCCACCACCGGTACCTGGTATTGTGTACAAAGGTGCAGCGTCGTTTGCAGTTGTTGCAACGTGTCCGGTATGACCACGGCCAGGGGCAACTGGCGGTAGGCGGACAGCGCATCGCATTCGTAGGGACGTAATTCGTCCATCTGTGTCAGCACGCATCGCGCCGGCAGTTGTTTCCGCAACAGCTCTATAAACTTCTTTTCAGGCATGAATGCCGGCCTGTGTCAAGCGTTGATGTCCGATCAAGAAGGGAGGATTATCGCCGATAGCGCAGCAAAATAGCAGTACCCAAACAGACTGGTCATGGATGCCCGTATCCGCCACCATGTTATGATTCAATGATGAACACGGCACTCAGACAATATGCACATCATGGCATTCCGCCGAAAAGTTTCGCGGGCCTGATGGAGCTGTACGAATGTAACTACATTCGTCTGCGCAACCTGGTGCCTGACCTCGACAGCGTCCCAGCGAATGCCGTCTCCCGCATCGCCGGTGTACTGGACCTGCATCTTCGGGTCACGGAACGATGCAAGTTCACGACCACATTCTGCCTGACCTACCATTTTCAGGACAGCACCGGCGTCTTCCCCGCCCCGGATATGCAGGTCCGCATCTACCATGATGCCCAGGTAGGAGAAGTCATTTCCTGCGGCCGGACCCGCGGCGTGCGCCACGCCAGCTATAACCGCATGCGCAATGACCATACCCTGGCAGAAAAATGGCGCATGAACCGTTTCCTGCAGAAATGGCTCGGATACTGCCTGGTGCAGGGCCATCGATTCATCCCCGGGCGTTTCATCAATCCGGCGGAAGAAGACCTGTACGTGCCGGAACAACCTCTGCTTATTGTTGAATCCTGAGGGTTTTCACACCTCTATATCTCTATCGGGCAGTATCCCTGGGCTTGCGCGTCCCATCGCTCTGCCGCATAATTACCTGAGCAATTTAGTCGGTTATTACACCGGAAACCATTCAGTCCCGCAGGGGCGAAGCAGGTAGGAATCATGCGGTTATCAACCAAGGGACGCTATGCCGTGACCGCCATGCTGGATCTCGCGATCCATTACGGGGAGGGTCCGTTATCGCTGTCGGATATCTCCGTGCATCAGGGGATTTCCCTGCCCTACCTGGAACAATTGTTTGCACGCCTCAAGAAGCAGGGACTGGTGATTGGCCTGCGCGGACCGGGTGGAGGCTACCGGCTGGCCCATCCACCGGAGGAGATTTCCATTGCCGACGTCATCGAGGCGATCGGCGAGGGTATCGACGCGACCGTGTGCAACGGCAATCAGGACTGCCAGGCCGGAGAGCCATGCCTGACACATGAACTGTGGCAGAAACTGGGCGCCGAGATTTATAGTTTCCTGAGTGGAATCACACTCGCGGGTTTTCTCGGTCGCGACAGGGTCAGCAAGCTGGTGAGCCGCCAGCGCAGCTCCGTGCCAGTCGATTCACCACGTCTGAACAAGACCATAGCCGGGTGAATGTCCGGATCTTCTGCATATATACCAAGGTAACAGGAATGAACATCAGCATCCCGATCTATATGGATTATTCCGCAACCACGCCGGTCGATGAGCGTGTTGCCGAGAAGATGTGCGCCTGCCTCACGCGACAGGGCACCTTCGGCAATCCGGCATCGCGCTCGCACACGTTCGGCTGGCGGGCGGAAGAGGCCGTGGAACAGGCGCGCTCCGAAGTGGCGCAGCTCGTGAATGCGGATCCCAGGGAGATCATCTGGACATCCGGGGCGACGGAATCCGACAACCTGGCGATCAAGGGTGTCGCTCATTTCTATCGCAAGAACGGCAAGCACATCGTCACGCTGAAAACCGAACACAAGGCGGTGCTGGATTCTTGCAGGCAGCTGGAACGTGAAGGCTATGAGGTGACCTACCTGGAGCCCGAGTCCAATGGCCTCCTGGACCTGGAGAAATTCCGCTCCGCATTGCGCGACGACACCGTTCTCGCCAGCGTTATGCACGTCAACAACGAAATCGGCGTGATCCAGGACATCGCCGCGATCGGCGAGATTTGCCGCGACCGGAAGATCGTCTTCCACGTGGATGCCGCACAAAGTGCCGGCAAGATCGCGATCGACCTCGACAAGCTGAAGGTCGACCTGATGTCGTTTTCCGCGCACAAGATCTATGGTCCCAAGGGCATCGGCGCGCTCTATGTCAGACGCAAGCCGCGGGTGCGTATCGAGGCACAGATGCATGGCGGCGGGCATGAGCGCGGCCTGCGTTCCGGTACCCTGGCCACCCACCAGATCGTCGGTATGGGCGAGGCCTTCCGCATCGCCAGGCTGGAGATGACCGAGGAGGAAGCCCGCATCCGGGTGTTGCGCGACCGGCTCTGGCAGGGGCTGAACGAGATGGAGGAGGTCTATCTCAACGGCGATCTGGACCAGCGTGTTCCCGGCAATCTGAACGTGAGTTTCAACTACGTGGAAGGCGAGAGCCTGATCATGGCGCTGAAGGACATGGCGGTTTCCTCCGGCTCCGCCTGCACCAGTTCCAGCCTGGAGCCCTCCTATGTGCTGCGGGCACTGGGCCGCAATGACGAACTGGCGCACAGTTCCATACGTTTCACCATCGGTCGTTTTACCACCCGGGATGAGATCGACTATGTCGTCGACAAGGTGAAGGAAAAGGTGTCCAAGCTGCGCGAGCTCTCGCCACTCTGGGATATGTACAAGGAAGGCATCGATCTGAATACCGTCAAATGGGCGGCACATTAGTTAGAAGGACAGCAGTCATGGCAATTACACTGACCAGCACAGCGGCGGATCGCATCCGGAATTTTCTTGAACAGCGCGGCAAGGGCGTGGGCCTGCGCCTCGGCGTCAAGACCACGGGCTGTTCCGGCATGGCCTATGTCATGGAATACGCAGACCGCATCGAGGACGAGGACCTGGTGTTCGAGGACCAGGGCGTCAAGGTCATCATCAACCCCAAGAGCCTGGTTTATCTGGACGGTACCGAGGTGGACTATACCCGGGAAGGACTGAATGAAGGCTTCAAATTCAACAACCCCAATGTCAAGGATCAATGCGGCTGCGGAGAGAGCTTCAACGTCTGAACCAACGGCGGGCATGCAAGCCCGCGTACCTTCCGCAAGTTCCCCTATGGCAGTCAATGCACCCACAAATCATTTTCAGCGCTTCGGCATGCCCAGATCCTATGACGTGGACCTGGGCACACTCAACAGCCGCTACCGTGAATTGCAGAAAACGGTGCATCCGGACCGCTTCGCAAGTGCCGGTGAGACGGAGCGCCGCCTGTCCATGCAGGAAGCAACCGCCATCAACGAGGGTTACCAGACCCTGAAGGACCCGCTGAAGCGCGGGCGTTATCTGCTGCAATTGTGCGGTTACAACCTGGACAACGAGCCGCGCACCACGCGCGACACCGATTTTCTGCTGGAACAGATGGAACTGCGGGAGGCTCTGGCCGATGTGCGCGCCAGCAGCGATCCCTTCGCGGCACTGGACGTCCTCATGGACCGGATCGCGACCGACATCGTCAGCCTGCAGGCGCAGCTGCGGGAGAATTTCGATAATGTCGCCGGCGATGATTTGGCCGCGGCTGCGGATGCCCTGATGAAGATGCAGTTCTTCCGGCGCCTGCAGGAAGAAGCCATGGACCTGGAAGCCGCACTGGAGGACGAACTGCTCTGAGCAGGCGACGCGGGTGCGGTTCGTTTCCCGGTTCTGGTATGCTCCGGCTTTCCCGGAGGACACCGTCCGGATAACAGACTATTTGAATCACAGTTTTCATGGCATTACTGCATATTTCGGAACCCGGCCAATCCACCGCACCGCACCAGCACCGGCTGTCGGCCGGCATCGACCTGGGCACCACGAACTCGCTGATCGCCAGCGTCCGCAGCGGCGCGGCCGATACCCTGCCGGATGCACAGGGACGCCACCTGTTGCCATCGGTGGTGCGCTACCAGTCCGGCCTGGCGCCGGTTGTGGGTGCCGAGGCACTGGAAGCCGCGGTGGCCGACCCGCTGAACACCGTCGCCTCGATCAAGCGTCTGATGGGGCGTGGTATCGAGGACGTACAGCACATCGGCACTGCGCTACCGTATGAATTCGTGGCCGGCTCCAGCGGCATGCCGCTGCTGCATACCGCGGCGGGCGATGTCAGTCCGGTCGAGGTCTCGGCGGAAATCCTGCGGGCGCTGAAGACGCGGGCGGTGGATACCCTCGGCGGGGAATTGCAGGGCGTGGTCATCACCGTGCCGGCCTATTTCGATGACGCCCAGCGCCAGGCAACCCGCGACGCAGGCCGGTTAGCGGGCCTGAATGTACTTCGTCTGCTGAACGAACCCACGGCCGCGGCTGTCGCCTACGGACTGGACAAGCGCTCGGAGGGCATCATCGCAATCTTTGACCTCGGCGGCGGCACCTTCGATATCTCCATCCTGCGGCTGAATCGCGGGGTGTTCGAAGTCATGTCGACGGCCGGCAACACGGCGTTGGGCGGCGATGACATGGACCGCGCAGTGGCCGGCTGGCTGATGCAGCAGGCCGGTATCGAGGACGACGCCGGGCACGGGCAGCTGCGCCATCTGCTGCAGGTCGCCCGCGCCGCGAAGGAGGCGCTGACCTCGCTGGCCACAACGACGATCGCGATCGAGCGTGAGGATGGTTCCCGCTGGGAGGGCGAACTGAGCCGCGATACGCTCAACCACCTGATCGCTTCACTGGTCGACAAGTCGCTGTTGCCCTGCCGGCGCGCACTTCGGGACGCGGGCGTGCACACCACCGACATCGAGGCCGTGGTCATGGTGGGAGGCTCCACGCGCGTACCCCTGGTGCGTGAGCGGGTCGCGGAGTTTTTTGCGGCTGAACCCATGGTGGATATCGATCCCGACAAGGTGGTCGCCGTAGGCGCCGCCATCCAGGCCGATATCCTCGCGGGCAACAAGCCCGAGGACGAGATGCTGCTGCTGGACGTGATTCCCCTGTCGCTGGGGATCGAGACCATGGGCGGTCTGGCGGAAAAGATCATTCCGCGCAACACCACGATCCCGACGGCTCGCGCGCAGGAATTCACGACCTTCAAGGATGGCCAGACCGCCATGTCGCTGCACGTGGTGCAGGGCGAACGGGAACTGGTGGAGAGCTGCCGTTCCCTGGCGCGCTTCGAATTACATGACATTCCGCCGATGGTGGCCGGCGCCGCCCGCATCCGCGTCACCTTCCAGGTGGATGCCGACGGCCTGTTGAATGTCACCGCGGAGGAAGTGACGCAGGGTGTGAAAAGCAGCATCGAGGTCAAGCCGTCCTACGGGCTGAATGATGCCGAGATTGAGACCATACTGCGTGATTCCATGGAGCACGCCGTGGATGACCGCAATGCGCGGCGCCTGCGGGAGGAGCGGGTCGAGGCCAAACGGGTGCTGGAGGCGTTGCGGTCGGCGCTCGCAGCAGACGGTGACGAACTCCTGTCCGCGGAGGAACGCGGCGTCATCGAGGCCGCCGCGCAGCAGCTGGAAGCAGTCCATGCCGGCAATGACCACCAGGCCATCAAGGCGGCCATCGCGGCCGTAGAGCAGGCCAGCAGTGGCTACGTTGAGCGCCGCATGAATGCCAGTATCAGCAAGGCCATGGCTGGGCATGCCGTGGATGAGTTCAAGTCTCCCTGATTCCGGGGAGGCGCAATGGATAATTGACATCATGACCCAGATTATCTTCCTGCCTCACGAGGAAATCTGCCCAGATGGGGCGGTCGTGGAGGCCGAGCCCGGCATGACGATTTGCGATGCCGCCCTGCGGCAGGGCATCGAGATCGAGCATGCCTGCGAGAAATCCTGCGCGTGTACGACCTGTCACGTCTATGTGCGCGAAGGCGGCGAATCGCTGAACGAGTCCGAGGAGGATGAAGATGACCTGCTGGACAAGGCCTGGGGTCTGGAGCCGGATTCCCGGCTGAGTTGCCAGGCTGTGGTCGCCGACCAGGACCTGGTCATCGAAATACCCAAGTACACCATCAACATGGTGAGTGAAAACCATTAGGTGTCACCTGACGGAGGAACACATGTCACTGACCTGGACCGACACCCTGGATATCGCCATCGAACTGGACGAGGCCCATCCGGACACGGACCCCATGCACGTCAATTTCGTCAACCTGCGTGACTGGGTGCTGGCATTGGATGACTTCGATGACGATCCGGAACATTGCGGCGAGCGGATTCTCGAGGCCATCCAGATGGCCTGGATCGAGGAACGCCATTAGGAGGGTGCCGGCTGGACCTGCTTGGGGTGAAATCGCCCGTTTTGCTCGTGTGTTTTCTGTAAAGAGAACCGCAATCTACTGAAATCCATAATATTATTATGTATGCGGCCTTCTGGGTAAAGGACGCTGTCGTGGATGCTGAGCCATATCGTGAGCCATCGCCAGATTCCAATAATTGCAACAACCCTGTATATTACGCGGCCTTGTTTCTGCCCGGTGTGATTCAACCGGGTACTCTTCCGGGCTGTTCCGCATGGCCGGGTTCCTTGGTTTTACATAGCTGACTCGAGGTAGATCATGGCCGTTCGAAATCGCCTGCATCGCAGCGAACTCGCTGTTCCTGGGAGCAATACCCGCATGCTGGAGAAGGCGCCCAACGCCGGTGCCGACGTGGTATTCCTGGACCTCGAGGACGCCGTGGCGCCGGACGACAAGGCACAGGCGCGCAAGAACGTCATCGAGGCCCTGAACGACCTGGACTGGTCGAAGTGCTCGGTGTCGGTGCGCATCAACGGCCTGGATACCCATTACTGCTACCGCGACATCGTCGACGTGGTGGAACGGGCCGGTGACAAGCTCGATACCATCCTGATCCCCAAGGTCGGCCGGCCCGCGGACATCCTGTTCGTGTCCACGATGCTGGAGCAGATCGAGGTCGCGAAGGGCCATCAGCCAATCAACCTGCACATCCTGATCGAGACCGCCCTGGGCATGGCCAATATCGAGTCCATCGCCCAGACCTGTCCGGAACGCCTGGAGGCGATGGTGTTCGGGGTGGCTGACTATGCAGCATCCACCCAGGCGCGCACCACCAGCATGGGCGGTGCCAACCCGGATTACTACACCCTGACGCACCCGGACGAACAGGGACGGCGCGAGCGACACTGGGGCGACCAGTGGCACTTCGCCGCCTCGCGCCTGGTGGTGGCCTGTCGTGCCTACGGCCTGCGTCCGATCGATGGTCCGTTCGGCGACTTCAATGACCCGGATGGTTATCTCGCCGTCGCCGGCAGCATGGCGGCCCTGGGCATGGAGGGCAAGTGGGCCATCCATCCCTCCCAGATCGAACTGGCCCACCAGGTGTTCACCCCGGGCGGCAAGGAAGTCGACCGTGCACGCCGCATTCTGGTGGCGATGGAAGAGGCCGCCCGCGAGGGCCGCGGTGCCGTGGCACTGGACGGGCGCCTGATCGACGCCGCATCCATTCGCCAGGCGCAGGTGCTGGTGGACAAGGCCGGTCAGATCGAACAGTCACTGGCCGGTGGCAGATAATTCAAACAAGCGGAGATGCCGACGTGAACATTCATGAATATCAGACCAAGGAGCTGCTGCGCGGTTACGGCGTGCCAGTTCCTAAAGGCCGGGTGGCCCACAATGTCGACAATGCTGCGACCGTTGCCGAGGAACTCGGCGGCGATCGCTGGGTGGTGAAGGCGCAAATTCATGCCGGCGGCCGCGGCAAGGGCGGCGGGGTGAAAATCGCTACCAGTATCGACGAGGTCAAGCATTTCACGGACCAGATGATCGGTACTCACCTGGTAACGCCGCAGACCGGACCCGAAGGGCGGCTGGTTCAGCGGGTGCTGGTTGAGCAGGCCTCCAGCATCGAGAAGGAATACTATCTCGGCCTGGTGATCGATCGCGTCACACAGCGCATCACCATCATCGCCTCGGCCTCCGGCGGCATGAATATCGAGGAAGTCGCCAAAATCCAGCCGGAGCGCGTAATCCGCGAAGCAGTCGATCCGGCGGTCGGGCTGATGCCGTTCCAGTGCCGCAAGATTGCCGCACAGATCGGTATGACCGGCAGGAAGATCAACGATGCCACCCGGCTGATGCGTTCCCTGTACCGCTGTTTCCGCGACAAGGATGCCCTGCTGGTGGAGATCAATCCCCTGGCCGAGGTCGACAGTGGCAGATTGATGGCGCTGGATGCCAAGATGTCGTTTGACGGTAATGCCCTGTACCGCCGAGCGGACATTACGGAACTGCGCGATTTCGACGAGGAGGACCCGAAGGAAGTCGAGGCCACGGCGCACGGCTTGAACTATATCGCCCTCGACGGCAACGTCGGCTGTATCGTCAATGGCGCGGGTCTGGCCATGGCCACCATGGACGCCATCAGCTTTCACAAGGGCAAACCAGCCAACTTCCTGGATGTCGGTGGCGGCGCCTCGCCGGAGAAGGTGGGCAATGCCTTTCGCATCGTGCTGCAGGACCCCAACGTCAGGATTATTCTGGTCAACATCTTCGCCGGCATCAACCGCTGCGACTGGATCGCCGAGGGCCTGGTGCAGGCCATGCGGGACCAGCATATCGAAGTGCCTATCGTGGTGCGCCTTGCCGGGACCAATGTCGAGAAGGGCGGGCAGATCCTGGCGGCATCCGATTTTCCGTTCATCATGGCGGACGACCTCGATGATGCCGCCACCAGGGTGATGGTCACGCTGGAGGGAATATCATGAGCGTCTTCGTACACAAACATTCCCGTGTCATCCTCCAGGGCTTCACCGGACAGCATGCGACCTTTCATGCCGAGGAGGCCATGCAGAACGGCACGACCATCGTTGGCGGCGTCACACCCGGCAAGGGCGGCATGTCCCACCTCGGGCTACCGGTATTCGACACCGTCCACCAGGCGGTAGCGGAAACCGGCGCCGACGTAAGCGGCATCTTCGTGCCGCCGGCATTCGCAGCCGACGCCATCATGGAGGCGCTGGAGGCCGGCATCGGAGTGGTGGTGGTGATCGCCGACGGCATCCCGGTCCAGGACATGGTCCAGGTGAAACGTTATGCCGCGGCCCACAACGCCGTCATCATCGGTCCGAATACGCCGGGCATCATTACTCCGGGCGGCTGCAAGGTCGGCATCATGCCTTCGCACATCTACACTCCGGGACGCATCGGTGTGGTCTCGCGTTCCGGCACCCTCAACTACGAGGCCGTGCAGCAGATGACCGCGCTGGGCATGGGCCAGTCCACCTCGGTTGGCATCGGCGGAGACCCGGTAAATGGTACCGATTTCGTGACCGTACTGCGCGCCTTCGAGGAAGACCCCGGGACGGATGCGGTGATCATGATCGGCGAGATCGGCGGGCCGCAGGAAGTCGATGCGGCACGCTGGGCTAAAGAGAATATGAACAAACCGCTCGTCGGTTTCGTGGCCGGCGTGTCAGCCCCGCCCGGGCGGCGCATGGGGCATGCAGGCGCCATCATATCCGGTCAGGCCGATACAGCGAACGCGAAGATGGACCTGATGGAGGAACTGGGCGTCCACGTGGTGCGCAATCCCGCACTGATCGGCGAGACCGCACACCGGGTGTTCGGCTGATACCGGGACGGCCGTTCCCACAGCCGTTGAGGTCCTCCGTGGTGCGGGTGCGGTGCATCCACGGTCGCGATTGTCGCACTGATTGCCTCTGTATCGGACATTGTAAATTTACCGCACGGCAAGCCGTGCCGGCATTGCCTACGGCCTGCCTTACGCTTAAACTACCGGCTCTCAATTGAGCACTAAATCACCGTTTTTTTACGGATTTCCACATAGCAGACAAGAAACGCACGGAGTTTTGCATGGCTATAGAAAGAACCTTTTCCATTATCAAGCCCGACGCGGTTGCCAAGAATTTGATCGGCGAGATTGTCAGTCGCTTCGAGAAAAACGGCTTGCGAGTCATCGCCATGCGTATGGTGCATCTCACCAGGGAGCAAGCGGAAGGTTTCTATGCTGTGCACCGGGAACGGCCGTTTTTCAGGGACCTGGTCGCTTTCATGACCTCCGGTCCGGTGGTCTTGCAGGTGCTGGAGGGTGAAGACGCAATTCTCAGGAACCGCGATCTGATGGGGGCGACCAATCCCCAGGATGCGGCTCCCGGCACCATCCGCGCGGATTTCGCGAAGACCGTCGACGAGAATGCTGTGCACGGTTCCGATGCAGCGGAAACCGCCGTCCAGGAAATCGACTTCTTTTTCGGCGAAGGCGGGCTATGCCCGAGAACCCGCTAACCAGGGAGACCGTCACGAAATCATGACGACGGCCGCGGCCAAAATCAATCTGCTGGACCTGGACCGTGCCGGGCTGGAGCGGTATTTCACCGCGCACGGTGAAAAACCATTTCGCGCCACCCAGGTCATGAAGTGGATCCACGACCAGGGTGTGGCGGATTTTGACGCCATGACCAATCTCAGCAAGGCATTACGGGCCAGCCTGCATGCCGAGGCTGAAATCCGCTTGCCCGAGATTGCCGCAGACCGGCTTTCCGGTGATGCTTCACGCAAATGGCTGTTCCGGCTGGCCGACGGAAACTGCATCGAGACGGTATTCATTCCCGAGGACGGGCGCGGTACCCTGTGTGTGTCCTCGCAGGTCGGCTGCATGCTGAACTGCAGCTTCTGTTCCACTGCCCGGCAGGGTTTCAACCGCAACCTGACGTGCGGGGAAATCATCTCCCAGTTGTGGCTGGCTGCACGCGCCCTGGGGCAGGCTCCTGACGGGGAACGTATCATTTCCAATGTTGTTTTAATGGGTATGGGCGAACCACTTCTGAACTATGACAACGTGGTCCGGGCCGTCAGCATCATGCTGGATGATTTCGCCTACGGCCTGTCAAAACGACGCATCACACTGAGTACCGCCGGAATCGTGCCGGCCATCGAACGTTTGCGCAGGGACTGCGATGTCAGCCTGGCCGTGTCCCTGCATGCAGCCGACGATCCGTTGCGCGATGAACTGGTGCCGCTGAACCGGAAGTATCCGATCCGGGAACTGCTGGCTGCCTGCCGGGATTACGTTGGTGAAGGCCGCCGCCGGGTGACCTTCGAATACGTACTGCTGGACGGCGTCAACGACAGCGATGCGCATGCACGGCAATTGGTCCGCTGCCTGGAAGGAGTGCCGGCCAAGGTAAATCTGATTCCCTTCAACCCGTTTCCGGAGACACGCTACCGGCGCAGCGGCGCTGACCGGATCGAGCGTTTCTTCGAAATCCTGAATCGTGCCGGCATCGTTACCATTACCCGGCGCACCCGGGGTGACGACATCGACGCGGCCTGTGGTCAGCTGGCCGGACGTTTTCGGGATCGCACCCGGCGCCGGGACCGCGATGGAGCAATGACACAGGCGGCGGGTCTATGAGAGTTTATAGATGGTTGACGATCATTCTGCTGATGGCACTGCTCTGCGGCTGTGCAGGCATGGGTGACAGGGAAAGCAGTGCCGACCAGGAAAAGCGGAAGGCCGAGGTCTCGCGCGCCAACACCATGCTGGGGATCGAATATCTGCGTACGGGTAATTACGAATTGTCACGGGAAAAGCTGACCAAGGCGCTGGATATCAATCCGGACAACCGCGATGCACAGGACGCCATCGCGGTACTCTACGAGAAGGTCAACGAGCCTGAACTGGCGGAAAAACACTACAAAAAAAGCCTGCGTCTCGAACCGGATAATCCCCGGGGACACAACAACTATGGTCAGTTCCTGTGCAATCAGGGACGTTACGAGGACGCGGAAAAGGAATTCCTGACCGCGGCGAACAACTCCTTTTACCAGACACCGGCCGTGGCACTGACGAATGCGGGCCTTTGCGCCATGCGTATTTCCGACGCCGAGAGGGGCGAGATGTATTTGCGGCAGGCGCTGGAGAAGGATCCAGGCTTTCCACCCGCGCTGTTGCAGATGGCGGTCCTGAACTATTCCCGGGGTGAATACCTGAGCGCAAGGGCTTACCTGCAACGCTACCAGGAAACGGGCCAGCCCACCGCGGAGAGCCTCTGGCTGGGTATCCGCACCGAATTTGCACTAGGTGATAACCAGGCATGGGGTAATTACGCCATCCAGCTGAAAAACAGGTTCCCGAACAGTTCACAGGCTGCGGAATTGCAGAAATGGGAGAATGAACGCCGGTCAGGAAAATGAGGCAGGATCCGCCGGTGTGGCAGGTGTTGACCGGGCATCGATCGGCAGGCGGCTTGCCGTTGCCAGGGAGGCGCGCAAGCTGACGGTCGAGGAGATCGCCGCCGAACTGCATCTGGAGCCCAAGGTGATCGAGGCACTGGAGCGTGACGATCGCGACGCACTGCCGGAGCCCGCATTCGTCAAGGGATATCTGCGCGGCTATGCGCGTACGGTCGGACTGCCTGCCGAGGAACTCGTAAAGGAATACGCGGATCTTGCCGGTGAGCCGCCCCCGCTGACGGTGATGCGGATTCAGCAGAAGATGCCTTTTTTCCAGTTGCCTTCCGCGCGCATTCTGCGCAAGGTCATCCTCCTGCTGCTGGCCGCAATCCTGATATGGCTGTCCTATCCCTTCGTCGAGCAGCTGGTCAACCTGCGCGATCAGGTGGATAGCGAGTCGGAATCCGGCCGCCTTGAACTGCCGATTACCGGCGGTGTGCCTGGTTCGGAATCCGGGATACCAGCGGAATAACGACAGCGGTATGTCCTCCAGAAGCATCCAGGCCGTTCGCGGCATGAATGATATTCTCCCGTCTGAAACTGCAGCCTGGCAGTATCTGGAGGATGTGCTGCGTGATGTCGTGCATGTCTACGGCTATCAGGAAATTCGCATGCCCCTGCTGGAGAAGACCGAACTGTTCAAACGCTCTATCGGGGAAGTCACCGATATCGTTGAGAAGGAGATGTATACCTTCGAGGATCGCAATGGTGAAAGCGTAACGTTGCGCCCGGAGGGAACCGCCAGCTGTGTGCGCGCCTGCATGGAGCATGGCCTGCTGCACAACCAGGTACAGCGGCTCTGGTATGCCGGCCCCATGTTCCGGCACGAGCGGCCGCAGAAAGGCCGGTACCGCCAGTTCCACCAGGTGGGGGTCGAGGCCTTCGGCATGCCCGGTCCGGATATCGATGCGGAGATGATCTTCATGACCGCGCGCATGTGGCGGCGGCTGGGCCTGTCCGGTGCCGTACTGCAGTTGAATTCCCTGGGGACGCCACAGGCGCGGGCGACGTACCGGGAGGCGCTGGTCGACTATCTGCGCGGTCGTGAGGATGCGCTGGACGAGGACAGCAGGCGCCGCCTGGGCAGCAATCCGCTGCGCATCCTGGACAGCAAGAATCCGGAGATGCAGGCCCTGCTTGCGGCTGCCCCGAACCTTCCGGATTATCTTGACGCGGAGTCGCGCGAGCATTTCGATACACTCTGCCAACTGTTGGATGCCGCCGGGATCCATTATGAACTCAACCCGCGCCTGGTCCGGGGACTGGATTATTATTCGCGGACCGTGTTCGAGTGGGTTACCGACCGGCTTGGCGCACAGGGTACAATTTGCGCCGGCGGGCGCTACGATGGCCTGGTCGAGTATCTAGGCGGCAAGCCGGTACCGGCGTTTGGTTTTGCACTCGGGCTCGAAAGGCTGCTGGGGTTGCTCCAGGCCGAAGGTGTCGATACGCCCGGGAATGCCCCACAGGTCTATCTGGTGATGGTGGGCAAGCGCGGCTTGCAGCGCGGCCTGTTGCTGGCCGACGAACTGCGCGATGCCCTGCCGGGCCTGAGGCTGCAGGCCAATTGCGGTGGCGGCAGTTTCAAGGGCCAGTTCAAGCGGGCCGATCGCAGCGGCGCGGACTTCGCGTTGGTGCTTGGTGATGACGAGGCGGAGCGGCAACAGGTCGTGCTCAAGCCACTGCGCAGCGATGCAGACCAGGAAACGCTGTCGCAACAGGAGATCGCCGGGATACTCGGCGCACGGCTGCGGCTGCCCGCAGCACATTGAGCGGGCGGTTGCCGCCTGCCTGGATTCAGGTATTGACAGTCCCGGGAGATCTTGATGGAAATACTCACAACGGAAGAACAGCAAATTGCGGCCATCAAACAGTGGTGGAAAGAAAACGGGGCCTCCGTGGTGACGGGTGTGGTGTTGGGTCTGGCGATCCTGTTCGGCGGCAAGGCCTGGTTCGGCTATCAGAAGCGCACTGCGCAGAATGCATCGAATATCTACAGCATCATGATGAGTACGCTGCAGGCAAACGATACCCTGAATGCCGGCGAAAAGGCCGGCGTGCTGCTGGCGGATTACAGCAACACCCCTTATGCGGAACTGGCGGCACTCGCTCTGGCTCGAATCAGGATCGAGGAGGGGCAGCTGGAAGCGGCGCGCGCGCAATTGCAATGGGTGCTGGACAACGGGGATGCAGGCTTCATGCGGGATATCGCCCGCCTGCGTCTGGTGCGCGTACTGATCGCAAACGACGAACTGGACGCCGCCTGGAACCTGGCCGGGCAGGCGGATGCCTCCAAGGCATTCAATGCGCTGTTTACCGAGATGCGCGGTGATATCCAGCGCAAGCGCGGTGATCCGGCAGCCGCCGCTGAGTCCTACCGGCAGGCACTGGCGGAGACGCCGGAAGATTCCCGGGGTCGCGATTTGCTGCAGCTGAAGTACGACGATACCCTCACGGCCGCGTCATCCGCGTCATCCGCGTCATCCGCGTCATCCGTGTCAACAGCACCAACAGAGTCAGCAGCATCAACAGAGCCAGCAGCACCAACACAGTCAGCAGAATCGACAGGGCCAGCAGCACCAGCAGAATCGACAGGGCCAGCAGCACCAGCAGAATCGACAGGGCCAGCAGCACCAGCAGATTCTGCGGAATCGACAGAAACGGGACCAGCGGAGAGTTCGCGGTGAGGCGTGCCCTTGCGGCCTTGTTCCTGACCCTGTTGTTACCGGGATGCTCCTGGGTGTCGGGTTTCCTGGGCGGTGAGGATAACTCCGAACCGCCGGTACCCCTGACGGACCTGAAAGACCCCTTGCAGCTGAAGGAACTGTGGCGCAAGGGTGTCGGAGTCGGCTACGACAAGTATTTCATCAATCTGCTTCCCGCAAGTGACGACGGGCGGATATTCGTCGCCGATCACAAGGGTCGTGTGCTTGCCCTGGATGCGTTGACGGGCACGGAGATCTGGGAACAGAAGACGGCCGTGCCGGTGTCCGCGGGCCCCGGTGCGGGCGGGGGGCTGGTTGTGCTGGGCACCAGTGACGGCGAGGTGCTGGAGCTGGATGCCGGGGACGGCACGCTGCTCTGGAAGACCATGGTCAGCAGCGAAGTGCTGTCGGTACCCAGGATCGATCTCGGCAGGGTCATCGTGCAGACGGTGGACGGCAACATCACGGCGCTCGATGCGAAAGATGGCAGGCAGTTGTGGGTCTACGACCGCTCGGTGCCGGTCCTGACGTTGCGCGGCACCAGTACACCGGCCGTCGAGCATGGCGTGATCGTGGCGGGTTTCGAAAACGGCAAACTGGTCGCGCTCAGCGTCGAAAAGGGGTTCGTGGGCTGGGAGTCCAATATCGCGATTCCGCAGGGACGTACGGAGCTGGAACGGATTGTCGATATCGATGGCGATCCGCTGATCATGGGCTCCGCGGTCTACGTGTCGACCTATCAGGGGCATGTTGCGGTCGTCGATCTGCAGAACGGCAATATCGGATGGCAGCGGGACATGTCGTCATATGTCGGTCTGGGTGTCGATTTCTCCCAGGTCTACGTGACCGATGCCCAGAGTAACGTCTGGGCCCTGTCGCGTAGTACCGGATCGACCGTGTGGCATTCCAAGGATCTGGCTTCCCGCCGCCTGACCGCACCGCAGCCGTTCGGTGATTATGTCGCCGTCGGCGACTACGAAGGGTATATCCACCTGCTGTCGCGTTTTGACGGCCATATCGCGGCGCGCGTCCGGGTCGATAGTGACGGTATCCACGCCAGGCCACTGGTCGTCGGCGACGTCCTCTATGTCTATGGCAACGGCGGAAAGCTCGCCGCCTATACCTTGCCGGAATAAAACTCCCGGGATGCACCGGTCCCTGAGCGCCCGGATATCACCTGCACGGACGAAGAGCAGAAATCATGATACCGGTCATTGCACTGGCAGGCCGCACCAATGTCGGCAAGTCCACCCTGTTCAATCGTCTGACCCGGTCACGTGATGCGCTGGTCGCGGATGTGCCGGGTCTGACCCGGGACCGCAAGTACGGGGACGGCAGGGTGGGCGAGCACCCGTTCATCGTTATCGACACGGGTGGACTGAGCGGCGAGGCGGAAGACCTGGACGGTCTCATGGCGCAGCAGTCCTGGCAGGCGATCGACGAGGCGGATCTGGTGTTCTTCATGGTCGACGGCCGTGACGGCCTGATGGCGGGGGACGAATTGCTGGCCTTGGCCCTGCGCCGCACCGGGAAACCCGCCGTGCTGGTTGTCAACAAGATCGACGGCATCGATTCCGATACCGCCGTGGCGGAATTCCATGCGCTAGGGCTGGGTGAACCCGTGCCGATCGCTGCGGCCCACGGGCGCGGTGTCAATACGCTCATGGAACGTGCCATGGAAAGCCTGCCGGCCGGTCCCGCGAAGGCCGGCGAAGAACTCGACAGCGGGCGGATCCGGGTGGCCGTCGCCGGACGTCCCAACGTCGGCAAGTCCACCCTGATCAACCGCATGCTGGGCGAGGAACGGGTGTTGGCCTACGACCAGCCGGGGACCACCCGGGACAGCATCTTTATTCCATTCGAACGCGATGACGTGGCCTACACGCTGATCGATACCGCGGGCGTGCGGCGCCGCGCGCGCGTTCACGAGGTGATCGAGAAATTCAGCGTCATCAAGACACTACAGGCCATCGATGCCGCGCATGTGGTGATCCTGTTACTGGATGCGCAGCAGGGCATCGGTGATCAGGACGCCAGCCTGGCCGCTTATATCGTGGAGAAGGGGCGCGCGCTGGTGGTTGCGGTGAACAAGTGGGACGGCCTGGAACAATACGACCGCGAGCAGTTGCGTCTGCAGCTGGAACGCAAGTTGCCGTTCCTCGAATTCGCGACCACCTGCTTCATTTCCGCGCGCCATGGCAGCGGTGTCGGTGACCTGTTTCCCGAAATCAACAGTGTCTATGCCGCGGCAATGCGGGAGCTTGCAACACCGGAATTGACCGCGATCCTGGAGCGGGCCGTCCATGCACACCAGCCCCCCCTGGCCCGTGGGCGGCGAATCAAGCTGCGCTATGCCCATCAGGGTGGGCGCAATCCGCCGCTGATCGTGATCCACGGCAACCAGACCGAGCAACTCCCGGACAGTTACCGGCGCTATCTCACGAATGCCTTTCGCGAGGCACTGCATCTTTCCGGCACACCTGTTCGTATCGAGTTCCGCACCGGCAGCAATCCCTACAAGGGCCGCAGGAACAAGCTGACCCCGCGCCAGGAAAAGCGCCGCACGCGGCTGGTGCGGCATGCCAGGAAAAAGCGTTAGCCCGGATTTCTCCCCGGGATAGGTTTTACCCGAAAGCACAGTGTTTTCTACACGTTTGCCATCACCTTAATCACCTCAACAGATTATGAATCGTCAGTGCCGCCTGGTGAGAAATCCGGGCTGGCTGCCCGCCCAACAAACTCACCCGAGCCGTGCCTTCAGGATTCTCCCAGGAAAGTCCCACCGGTAAGGATTGCTCTTTTCTCGCCGTTATTTCGGTGAATTGGCGGCAACTGAGCCTATTCCGCCACGAAACACTGAATGACAGGCAGGTAACGATATGAATATCCGTAATCATCATGATTTACCGGCGGCAGGGAATCCCTTGTTCATGGCCGCCGTGGTCATTCTGCTTCTGCTGATACAGGGCTGTGCCAGTCTCAACAAGGAAGAGTGCATGGTTGCCGACTGGCGTTTGATCGGCTACCAGGACGGTGTGGCCGGCAAGTCGTCATCGGCATTGGGCAGCTACCGCAAGGACTGCGCCGAGTACGCAGTGGTGCCGGACCTGGACGCCTATCAGGCAGGACGCGCCGAGGGCCTGCTGGAATATTGCAAGCCGGACACCGGTTACCGTGTGGGCAAGTCCGGCCATGGTTTCCCGGCGGTGTGTCCGTCACATCTCGAGGCGGATTTTCGCGCGGCCTACAACCAGGGCAGGGAGATCTACCTGGCGCGCACGGCCGTGAATCAGACCCATGCAAAAATTCATGAACATCAGAAAACCTTGCAGCAACTCGAGGAAGACAAGAGTTACAAGCTGGGAGAGCTGGTTTCCGACGGCCTGATGAGCGAGCAGCGTGTCCTGATACTCTATGAAATCAGTAATATCGAGCAGCAAAGGGACGAACTCGAAAACGAAATGGCGGCGCTGGAAGATGAACTCGCCGTACGGCAGGCGCACCTGGACCGGCTGACACGGGAAACGGTTCGCTAGACATAGGCGATCTTGGCGAACAAGGTGGGAGGGTGAAGCCATTGTTTCGATCGTTTGAGGAGAATAGCCGTAGCGATTTGACGAGAAGGATCGGGAAAATGGGGCGCTTTCCCACCGGCGCAGTAGATCAGTCCCAAGTCCGACAGACTCCCAGCCGACCTGCATCTCCCGGTAGCAGTCCGGTGATTACAACTGCTGCATCGGCTGTGGGGGTGGCAGGTCAGCGGATGGCCGGAGTTCATGCGCCGGTTTGCGCTTATATTATATTCCAGCCCGCCAGCATGCCCAGCCCAACAATCAGCACTATGAACACGATGATTGTTGCCAGCACTCCAATCCCGTTCAATCGGCTGGCGCATTCACCACAGAATCCCTTCCGGCTGATACCGCCAAGGACAAGCGCCAGTGATGGTATCAGGGGCCAGTGGATATGGCCCTCGGTATCGATCTTTCCACCACAGTTTTTACAAATATATTTTTTATCACCTGTGTGCATTTGAATCCTTTCATGGAAATAGTCTGAACAGCGAGACCGGTATAGCGTAATGCGGGCATGACGGACTTGCCGTAGCTCGATCGTGTGGGTCTGCACATCGGCTACTCCCAGCATGTCAACGATTAAACAAGATTCTATACTGGTGACGAACGCGGTCGATTGAGTGAACAGTGAAGCTGATACATTAACAGAATATCTGTGTCCCACGTATTGTGGAAACTACGTAGATCCGATTCGATTGAATTACGATCCTGGGTGCATTAATACTATCGCCCAGCACTTGGAGTTCATCGCTGGTGAGCTTCAGAATCTGGCTGGTAGCGGCACTCAGCCCGCGATTCCCACCTGCTTTATCCTATAACCAGATTTCGTTCTATGATCGGGTATCCATAACAGCTGATGAGGTTGTTTGGGTGTCGTGGCGGGTGCAGTGCCCAATCCTATGCATTGCCAGCCAGGGCAATCACGCGGTAACAGGAATCAATTTTTCTCGGGTTTCTGCAGCAGCGTCCCCCACACTGTGAAGGACCCCCTGCACCCCACGTTTGCGTCCACCGCCGCCAGGTCGCTGCGCAGGGCATCCATATATGTTTCGAGTTGCGTTCTGACGGCGGAGAAAAGATTCCTTTGGCAAGACGAACTCCCGCCCCGTGCAAATTGTCCCTGTGAAGTCCGGGATTCACCCAGTCAAAACAGGATTTCGCCATCCAGCATGGCGGAGCGAACGGATTCGCGTCTGAACCGGAACCGGCTACCGCCTGCGAGCCCGGTGCTTTACAAGGCGCCGTCGCAGCAAACTCATCCCGCAGCCGGTGATCAGCAACAGCCAGGAAGCATCACCGGAGGCATGCCGATTTATGGAACATCCCGCGGACGAGTGAACGGTATTGTCGTTATTTCCAGTTCCAGTGCCGCGGTCGTCGGCATCGATGGTGTATGTGTCGATTATGCTTCCCGTGGTGCTGATGAATGCAAAGGTGATGGAAGTGTCGCTGGCATCGACCCGCATTGCCCCGTAGCCGCCGTTATACCTTGCCTGGCTTCCTGCTACGGGATCATTGAAACCGTAAATGCTGCGACCGCCCAGGCCGTTGACGAAATAAACGATCCCGTCCGCAAAGATACGCTCATAGGTGTGGTCATGACCGGAAATCACGGCGTCGGCGCCCCAGGCGGCGAATGGCCATTGCATATCGACGATGGAGCCGTGTTCTCCGGAGGAGTAGGGGGCATGATGAAAATAGACTACCTTCCACACGGAGGTGGATGCGGCAAGCCGGTCCTGCAGCCAGGTCTGCTGTGCCGTTCTGTCGCCTGAACTCGTCAGGGCGCCCTGACTGTCGATGACGAAAAAGTGGACAGGACCCATGACGAAGTCATAGTAGCGCTCGCTGCCGGATGTGGCGCTGGTCGTCACACCCGCGCCCGGCAGGGTGAAGTAGTTCAGGTACTCATCCAGGCCGGCGCCGTCATCGTAGTCGTGATTGCCCGGGGAAGGGAAAAAGGAATTGACCGCACGGTTACCGCCCGAACAGTTGGTGCCGCCTGCCGCGCCTGCCAGGTAGTCACAATAGAATCGGCCCACGGTCGTGTCCAGGTCTCGCGATCCGTAGCGATTGTCCCCCATGGTGATGATGAAGTCCGGCGCCCAGCCTTTGACCAGACCGGCCACTTCGCCTTCCGCCGGGGACCCGTCGCCATAGTCACCGATGATCGCAAACAGTTCCTGCGCCCAGACGGGCGGGGTAACAAGCAACCAGAAAAGAAAGATCCTGAAGATGGCATTGCCGGGTTTCATGAATATGCGTGTGCTGGCCCGGATATCTCACCGGTGTCGGCATCGCCGGCAAACAAGCGGTTTCCGGGACATCAGATACTTTCTCATTGCATTCATCGACATCCGATCAATCGCAGCCGACTGCTGAGAAATGCTAGTCGAGATACTCGAACAGCTTGACGATCTTCTGCACGCCGCCGGCCTGGCGTGCCCGCTCCACCACGGCATCCGCTTCGGCATGACTCAGGAGGCCCATGAGATAGACGATGCCGTTCTCGGTGACGACCTTGACGCGGGTCGGATCGAAGTCGTCGAGTCCCTTGATACCGAACAACTCGCTCTTGACCTTGGCGGTAATCAGGGAGTCGCTGCTGCGGGTCATGTAGGAGTTTGGCGCAGCAAGGCTCATCTCGTTGTGGATCAGGCGTACCTTGGGAACGTTGCGGGTTAACTCTGCCGCCCGCTGGCGCAGTTCTTCGGTCGGCGCCTGGCCAACCAGCAGCACCACGCCATTGATGCTGATGATGTTGATGTGTATCTGGCTGTTGAGTGCCTTGTCCTCGAAGATCGCCAGGCGGGCCTTGAGCTCGATGCCCTCGTCATCGATGAAGGTACCCATGGTGCGCCGGTCGTGTGCGGCACTGGCACCGGTTGCCGCACCGCCGACCACTGCGGCCGCACAGCCGTAGAGGATACCGCAGGCAAGTGAAACGATGAGCAGGGCATTAAGTGGCTTCATGGATCGGGTTCTCCTGTGATGCAGTGTACTGTCAACGAGATCGCACAGGCAGTGTATCACCAGCCGGTGGATCTCCTGAATGCGCGCCGCCGGGCCGGCCGGCGCGCGTGTCTCGATAACCTTTGTGTTCAGCAGGCCACCCATGCGTCCGCTGACGCCATCCGGTGCGCGAGCAGCTTCGATGCCTGCTGCTCGAGACGGATGCCGGCTTCGAAATGCCATTTGATCCGCCCGACCGGGTTGAAGTTCGTCATGGCCTATTCCAGCATGCCGAAGGCGTTGCGTATCCATTCGATCGTTCCGTCCGGCCCGTCGAACGAGATCACGTCAAACCGACAGGGGCGGCGCGCCATTTCCGGGTTGGACTGCATATAATGTTGCGCACAGGCAAGCAGTTTTGACTGCTTGCGGCGGTCGATGCTCTCCGCGGCGGACCCGAAGCGCGATTGGCGCCGGCAGCGCACCTCGACGAACACCAGGCTGTCCCTGTCCTGGAGCACGAGATCTATTTCGCCGCGTCGGCTGCGATAATTGCGTTGCAACAGACGCAGCCCGTGTGATTGCAGGAACCGCCAGGCCCTGTTTTCCGCATCCCTGCCGAGACTCGTACTCGTCGCGTCCATCATCAGAACGTAGCGGGGGCGGGTTCCTTGCCGGCCTCCAGCAGCATCGGCAGGCCGTTGGTGAACCGGGCGCAGCGCAGGCTGCGATTGATATGTCCCCGGCTATCCAGGGACAGGTTGCCGGTTACGCCGTGGTAGGCGCCAAGCATGCTGCCCCCGAGTTCGCCAAGGTAGGGTACGATGCGCCAGGCATCGATGCCGAGTGCATACAGCCGTGCGTAACGTGTCGCGTTCACGCCCCAGTAGTCGTTGATTGCCTGCCGCAGGTGCATCCAGCTGCTGTCCTCCTCCAGGATCCACGGGATATCACAAAAGATGATGCCGTCCATATCGGCATCCATGGAGGCGTTCGGGATTCCGCCGTAGACTAGGGAGGTTGCATAGACCGGTACCCTGGTTGCACGGTAGAATCGCAGCTGCGGGCGAATCAGACGGCCCTGTGCGGGCGAGGCGAGCAGAAACACGAAGTCCACATCCTGGCGGCGGCGCGGTTCAAATTTCAGTTGCTGTCCCAAGTGCGCGGAAAGTTGCCGGTGCCGCGCCTCGCTGTTGTCGAGGTTAAGCGCGGCGGTGATGGGCGCACTGTGATCCGTCTTGGTGGACTCATAACGTTGCGCTTCCAAAACGATTCCACCAAGCGACTGCCACTCATCGAGGAAAGCCGCGTAGACCCGCTCACCCCAGTCTGTATCGGGCAGCAGGGCAATGCATCGGGTATAACCGTCGCGCCATGCCCGGCGGGCCGCCTCCCGGGCTTCGTCCTCGGGTGCCAGGCCGAACTGGAAACGCCCGGTGGTGTCGGGCAGGTCGATATCTATCTGGTTGAGGGCCAGCACCGGCACCTGCAGTACGGGCTGGGATAAAATGGCTTCGACGGATTCCTTGCGCAGCGGTCCGATGACGAATTCTGCGCCCTCGGCTACAGCCAGCCGGTAGGCGGCCAGGGCGGTTTCCGGAAGGTTTCCGGAATCATAAATGCGCAGACTCGGCCGCGTTCCTGAAACGGGTGCGTCGTAATAGGCCGCGATCATACCGTCACGCACCGCGCTGGCTGCATCCGCCAGCTTGCCGTTCAGGGGCAGCAGCAGGGCGATGCTGGCGGGCGCCCTGCCGGCCATGCGCATGGTCTCCAGCAGCCTGGCGGTGAACTGGCGGCTGGCGGGATGTCCGGGGTAACGCTGTTGCCACTGCGGTATGACCTCCGCCAGGGCATCCGGCTGCTGCAGATACAAGCGGGTCAGCTCCATCAATTCCAGCCAGCCACTGAGTGCATCCGGCGGCGGGGCGGTGCGCAGCTGCTGCAATTCGGCATCGGTCAGGTTGTTGAGCGTTTCCCAGAGCAATGTATCGTTTTCCTGCCGGAGATCGGCGTCCCGGAGGTGGGCATCACGCAGTACCAGCTCCCCGGCACTGAGATAGTATTCGGATTTTTGAGCATAGGCCGCGGCGCGCAGGCGATGGTACTCCGCGATGTTAGGCCCCCCGGCCGGTACGCTGCCAAGCAGCGCCAGGGCGTCGTCGGGACGCTGCTCGGAGACTGCAATGGCGGCGCGATTGAGCAGATACAGCTGGCCATCCGTCTCGTTCAGCTCGCTTACCGGTATGGTTTCCAGGAGACTGCCGGCGTGCGCCAAGTCATCGCCGCGTATCAGGATGGCGATGGCCTCTAATTGCAGGTGGTATTTGCCGGGTGGCTTCGCCGTGGCCGCCGCCTTGAGGTAGATCTCCGCGGCATCCCGATAATTGCCGGCTGCCTCCAGAGCGAGTGCCTGCAGTTTCAGGCGGTCGGGTACCGGCGGTGCACCGGGTCTGACGCCGCTGGTGCAACCGGTAAGCAGGACCGCCGCCACCAGGGCTGACAGCAGAAGGATACGGAGCATGCGTTCGGGTTCAGGTACGGCGTTCGGCATGAAGGGATGTCGCGACCACGGGTTGCGGTGACTCTACTGAAAACCCGCAGGCGCGTCTACCTGAAATAACCCGGCCCCAGACCTTTATCCTGGCCGTGGCGAAAATCCAATTCCCAACGAGTTGCCTCAAGCATAGGATGACGTAACCCTGTCTCAAAATGAGAAATTATTGACTATGTGTGCTGTTCTGGTAGGACCGGCGCCTCGCCGGGAAAATGCCCGGGTTTACGTTAAACATTGTATTTCCAACGAGGCGCCGGTCCTACCTGCATTTGATGCCTGAGATCCGGGTACGCAATTTTACATGGCTTTGAATTTCACTGAACCAGGATAATTGCTCCATGAATTTTCACACCGGGTCGGCGGGCATACTGTATGTAGTTGCCACGCCCATTGGCAACCTGCAGGACATCACCCTGCGGGCGCTGGAAGTCCTGCGCTCGGTGGCGCTCATCGCCGCGGAAGACACGCGCCATAGCAGGAAGTTGCTGGCGCGTTACGGCATCGCCGCCACCCTGTTGTCCCTGCACGAGCATAACGAGCGCACGGTTGCGGACGGCTTGCTGCGCAGACTGCAGGCAGGGGACGACATGGCGTTGATTTCCGATGCCGGCACACCGTTGATCAGTGATCCGGGTTTCCATTTCGTGCGCACGGTGCGCGAGGCGGGTCTGCGGGTGGTTCCGGTTCCCGGTCCGTCGGCGTTGACCGCCGCGTTGTCGGTTGCCGGCCTGCCCACCGACCGCTTCTGTTTCGAGGGCTTTCTGCCGGCCCGGCAGGCGGCACGCCGGCTGCGCCTGCAGGCGCTGCGGGAGGCTACCGCAACCCTGGTATTTTATGAATCCAGCCACCGTATCGTTGCCAGCCTGGAGGATATGCGGGATCTGTTTGGTGCCGGGCGCGAGGCGACGCTCGCCCGCGAACTCACCAAGAGATTCGAGACTATCCGCCATGGCGGCCTTGATGAACTGGCTGCCTGGGTGGCCGCGGACGGTAATCAGCAGAAGGGTGAATTCGTGGTGCTGGTGCAGGGTATGCCGGCCGGCAGGGCCAGCGCGATGGATGCGCAGTCAGAACAGGTGCTGTCTGTGCTCATGGCCGAACTGCCACTCGGGCAGGCCGCGAGCCTGGCCGCGAAGATCACCGGGGTGGCGAAGAAGCGACTCTATGAGCATGGCCTGAAACAGAAGCTGTAGTCTGGTCGCCCGCTGGTCACCAGGCAGGCCCTGATTCCAGTGCAAGAAGTGAGACTGGCGGCATCCTCCATCCGGTAGCGATTGAAGGCTGCACGCACCATACGGACTGTAAAACCGGGACGAATGCTCACGGCTTTGCGCGATGTTGCGCCAGTGCCCAGAGGACGTGTTCCCTGACCATGGCCGAGGGGTGGTCCCGCCGCGTCTGCAAGGCCGCGACCACGCCGGTCGTGCCGGGGGCATTGCCCAGGGCAACGGCGATGTTGCGCAGCCAGCGCTCGTGGCCGATGCGATGGATGGCGCTGCCCCGGGTGCGGACATCGAAATCCTCTTCCGTCCAGAGGAAAAGATCGACCAGTTCCGCGGTATCGAGTCCCTGGCGCGGCACAAAGTCGCTTTCCGTCGTGGCCGCGGCAAAGCGGTTCCACGGGCAGACCAGCTGGCAGTCGTCGCATCCATAGATGCGGTTACCCAGGGCGCTCCGCAGCTGTTCCGGGATGCTGCCGGGTGCCTCGATGGTGAGGTAGGAGATACACAGGCGCGCATCCAGCTGGTAGGGCGCGGTGATGGCCCGGGTCGGACAGGCATCGATGCAGGCATGGCAGTCGCCGCAGTGATTTGCGGCCGGCGGGTCTACCGGCAGGGGCAGGTCGGTATACAGTTCCCCGAGAAAGAACCAGGAACCGGCGCGCTCGTTGATAAGATTGGTATGCTTGCCGATCCATCCCAGGCCGGCATTCTCCGCCAGGGCCTTCTCCAGCACCGGCGCGCTGTCGGTGAAGGCGCGGTAGCCGAAAGGGCCGGTGCGGGCGGCGATGTGATCCGCGAGCCGCTGCAGGCGCTTGCGGATGACCTTGTGATAGTCACGGCCCAGCGCATAGCGTGATACATAGGCCAGGCCCGGGGCTTGCAGCACCGCGGTCGCCGGGTGTGCCGGCTGTGGCCAGTAGTCCATGCGTACCGAGATGATGCGTACGGTACCCGGGACCAGCTCGCCGGGACGGCTGCGATGTGTTCCATGGTGCTCCATGTAGCGCATCTCGCCGTGGCGGCCGGCACCCAGCCAGCGCAGCAAATGCGCCTGCGCGGCATCGAGTTCTGTGCCGGCGATGCCCGCCTGCTGGAATCCCATTTCCCGTGCCCAGCGCTTGATATCCAGGGCCAGTGCCGGATAGTCGGGGTCGGGTCGGGGAGGGTGGCTGCTCATCGGCACTGGATTTTCGCGGCTGCTTCACGGTATGTTGCCGGTATTCTCCACCATTGCAAGTAACATCCGGAAACACATGCCAAACCAGCCGCCGTCCTCCCGGGTGGCACCGCTTTACACGGCCGCCCAGGTACGGGAACTCGACCGCCTCGCCATCGAGGAAGCGGGTATTCCCGGTTATACCCTGATGACCCGGGCGGGTGTCGCCTGCTGGCAGGTGCTGCGCGACTGCTGGCCGGATGCACTCCGGATCGGCATTGTTTGCGGTGCCGGTAATAACGGTGGAGATGGTTACGTGGTCGCGCGCCTGGCGCTGGAAGCCGGCCTGCAGGTGCAGTTGCTGCAGCTGGGAGATGCGGCACGCATCCAGGGTGCCGCACTGCAGGCAAGACGGGACTATCTCGACGCCGGCGGTCGGGAATTGCACGTATTGCCGCAAGCGCTCGAGGGTGCGGAAGTGGTCGTCGATGCAATGCTGGGCACCGGCCTTGAACGGCCACTGGCCGGGGTGTGGCAGGAGGCCGCGGAGGCGATCAATGCCGGAAGCGCTCCTGTGCTGGCCGTGGATATTCCCACCGGTCTGCACTCGGACAGCGGCCACGTGCCGGGTTCCGCCGTCCGGGCGCAGGTGACGGTTACCTTCATTGGCCGCAAGCGTGGCCTGTATACCGGCCAGGGTCCGGATCATACCGGCGAGATTTATTTTGATGACCTCGATGTGCCGGCCGGAATTCGCATGCGGCTGCGCCCGGAGGTGATGCTGCGAACCGGACCGCATCTGGAGGGGTTGGGCGGGATTCGTCCTCGAACCGCCCACAAGGGAAGTTTCGGTCATGTCCTGGTCGTCGGTGGCGGTGCCGGCATGGCCGGTGCGGTGCGGCTGGCGGGTGAGGCCGCGTTGCGTACCGGTGCTGGTCTGGTGAGCCTGGCGACCTGGCCGCAACATGCCGCCGTTATCGCGGCGCAGTGTCCGGAACTCATCAGCCATCCGGTGGCGGATGCGCGCCGATTACGCCCGTTGTTGGCACGGGCGAGCATCGTTGCGGTCGGACCGGGCCTGGGCAGATCCGGCTGGGCGAAGGACTTGCTGGCCTGCGTACTGGAGGCGCGGCAGCCGCTGCTACTGGATGCCGACGCCCTGAACCTGCTGGCGGCGGAAGCGCTGCAGCGTGATCACTGGGTTTTGACACCCCACCCCGGTGAAGCCGGCCGACTGCTCGGACTGAGTGCATCCAGCGTGCAGGCGGACCGGTTTGCGGCGATTCACGGCATCCAGGAACGCTATGGCGGAAGTGTGGTTCTGAAGGGGGCAGGTAGTATCATTTGTAGCGCAAATGAACCCATGGCGGTTTGTAGCGCCGGGAATCCGGGTATGGCGACCGCCGGAATGGGTGATGTACTGAGTGGCGTCATCGCCGGCCTGCTTGCCCAGGGGCTGCCGTCGGCAAGTGCCGCGATCGAGGGAGTGTGCCTGCATGCCTGCGCCGGCGATCGCGCTGCCCGTCATGGCGAGCGTGGCCTGCTGGCGCGGGAGGTCATTGCCGAGCTGCGGCCGCTGTTGAATGCACCACGCGTGTGAACAAACGGTTCACAGCAGCGGATGCCGCCTCCATGGAAGTGCTGGGTGCGCAATTGGCGGGTGGCTATACCCCGGGCATCATATATCTGCATGGGGATCTGGGCACCGGCAAGACCACCCTGGCGCGTGGTTTTCTCCACGGCATGGGACACGGGGGAAAGGTCAGGAGCCCCACCTATACTCTGGTCGAACCCTATCAGCTGGCGGCGGGAACAGTTTACCATCTCGACCTGTACCGGCTAGGATCGCCGCAGGAATTGGAATGGCTGGGGTTGCGGGATATGCTGGAGGAAAGTGCCTTGCTGCTGGTGGAATGGCCGGAGCGGGGTGAGGGTGTGCTGCCGGCGGCGGATCTTGTGATCCATCTCGCCTATACGGCGGATGGAGGGCGCCTGCTTAGCCTCACCGCCGCCTCCACGGCCGGTGAGCGGCTGCTTTCAGGCGTTAAATAGTGATATTTTTTTGACGTTAGCGTCCATTCTTCGATCGCTTTTCAAGGTTTAATGTCTATCCCATAGAGTTCTAACAGGATTGTTGCAATCCGGTGGCGGTTTTAGCTAGAATCCCCGAAACATTTGGGGGATAGGACGTGCTGCGTGTATTGAGGTGGAGCCTGTTGTGTGGGCTGTCGCTTTTGCTGGCAGGCCAGTGCCTTGCCGGCAACGTGGTGGATTTCAAGGGCGTACGCCTGTGGGCGGCTCCCGATAACACACGCCTCGTCTTCGATGTCAGCGGTGCACTCCAGCACAGGCTGTTTACGCTGCAGAATCCGGAACGCGTCGTCATCGACGTGCCGAATGGCAGGGTAGCAGGCTCCATCGGGAATCAGAAGATATCCGGTGGCCTGGTCAAGGGTGTGCGCATGGCGAAGCACAAGCAGGATACCTTGCGAATCGTGCTCGACCTGCAGGAGCGCACCCGGCCACGGAGTTTCAGCCTGACACCGAACGGCCGGTATGGGCACCGCCTGGTAATCGATCTCTACAAGCTCGGTAAAACCACTGAACAGCCCGTGGAAACGATCCGCAAGCCCACCGCCGACAAACCCGGCACACTGCGTGATCTGGTGATTGCCATCGATGCGGGTCACGGCGGCGAGGATCCCGGTGCCATCGGACGCCGCGGCACGCGCGAGAAGGATGTGGTGCTGGCCATCGCGAAGCGCCTGGCGGCACTGGTGAACAAGGAGTCCGGCATGCGGGCCGTGCTCATTCGCGAGGGTGACTACTACGTCGGCCTGCGCGAACGCATCAACAAGGCACGCCAGCACAAGGCGGACCTGTTCGTTTCCATTCATGCCGACGGTTTCAAGGACCATCGTGCGCACGGTTCTTCCGTCTACGTGCTGTCACGGCGCGGGGCTTCCTCCGAGATGGGACGCTGGCTGGCCGCAAAGGAAAACGCCGCGGACCTGGCGGGGGGCGTGAGCCTGGACGACAAGGACGATCTGCTGGCCGAGGTGTTGCTGGACCTGTCCCAGTCGGCGACCATGGAGGCCAGTTTTCAAGTAGCCGGCAACCTCCTGGACGAACTCCAGCGGCTTGGCAAGACACACAAGTCAACCGTGCAGCAGGCCGGCTTCGTGGTGCTGAAATCCCCGGATATTCCCTCGATGCTGGTCGAAACCGCCTTCATCTCCAATCCAGCCGAAGAAAACAAGCTGCGCGACAGCCACCACCAGCAGGCGCTGGCGCAGGCCATGATGAAAGGGATTCGCGATTACTTCGGTTCGCATCCGCCGCCGGGTACCCTGGTGGCGGCACAGGAGTATGTCGTCAAGAGCGGCGACACGCTCAGCCATATCGCGCAACGCTACCAGGTCAGCCTGAGTAGCCTGCGCGGCTATAACAGCCTGAAGTCTGACCTCCTCAAGGTCGGCGACACCCTGCGCATCCCTCCCGAGCAGGGCGGTTGATCCGGATTGTGAAGCAGGCTCCGCCCGGATGGCCGGGGTATACGTAAAAATACGTATTTGCATTTCCAATAGGCCCGCTATAATTGATCCGGGTTTTCGGTCTCGATACTACCGGCCCGGGGTTATCCCGGGAATGGCAGTATGGTCATGCAGGCCGGTTTTTTTTGCACGCTACCAGGACGCCACCTGATTCAACAACAACAACGGCCATCAGGCAATGACAACAAACGTATATCGAGGCGATTTCCAGATGCGCCATTCCACAATGCGGTCGTTCCGTGCCGGATCCGGCCGGCGCCGGGCAGTATTGCGCTTGCGATTCAATCAAAACCGGGGAGGCAGCGATTGTCTCCGACTGCCGGGAAGGAGGTACACATGACAAGAAGCTTGAAATTATCATCCCTGACAGGTGCGGGACTCGCGGCGGGTTTCTGTCTTGCCGTCGTTCTCTGCCTGCACACGGGGGGGGCAGTGGCAAGCGAAAAGCCCCGTGTCGCGATCAAGCTTCCGAAGATCGGTGAAGGCGTCAGTGAATATTCCAGGCGTTATCTGAATCTCTCGACTATCCTGGCGGAGATGGAGCGTTCCCTGCAGCAGACACGCAAGTTCGAGGTTCTGAGTCGCCAGGGCGATGTGCTGGATGATATCCGCGAGGAACAGCAATTCGCCGCCAGCGACCTGGCCAAGGGGAATGCCGCAGATTCGGGCGGTATCGAAAACGCGAACTACCTGGTTCTGCCGACGGTACAGGATTTCAAGTTCTACCGATCATCGACCCCGGTGCCGAATCTGGACAGCAAGTGGTTCAGGACGGACTCCGGCCTGCTGGAGATTCAGGCGCAGATTATCGATACCACCACGGGCGGCATCAAGACCACCTTTTATCTGAAATCGAACTTCGCTACCGGCCGCCAGGTGGTCAACTCCAAGGGTGGTGCGCCCAGCAGCCAGCAGTTCACCAATATGGCCAAAAAGATTTCCTCGCAGATGGCGGATCAGCTGGTCGATGCCGTATTCCCGATGAAGGTCCTGTCGACGAAAGGCAACCAGGTGTGGATCAACCGCGGTCAGGACGGCGGCCTGAAGGAGGGTGATGAACTGAAGGTCTTCCGGCCTGGTGAACAGTTGGTGGACCCCGATACCGGGGAGGTTCTCGGTTCGGCGGAAGAGATGATCGGCACCATCAAGGTGGTTCGCGTCAACCCGAAATTCACCATTGCAGAGTCCACTGCAGGCAAGGATGGTGGCCTGGCGGTGGAAAAGGGTGATATTGTCCGCGAACCCTGACGGATACACGGCACAAAAGGGGATAGAAAATGAACAATAACAGGATGCCGTGCTGGCAGTACCTGGTTCCGGGAATACTGGCACTGCTTTGTTTCACGACGGCCATGGCCGCAGAGTCCCGTGAGCAGCCACCTGCGCCGGCGGCGCTGGCGACCCAGGCGACCATCGCTGTGATTTCGCACAGTGATTTCGTTCCGGACAGGACACAGGCACAGGCAGGCAGCGACCAGATCGGTCTCCCGGCACCGCTGGCAGAGCGCATTATCGAACATCTCGTCAACAGCAAACGCTTCATACCCGTGGAGCGGGAGGCCCTGCGTCGCGTGGTGCTGGAACAACGCTTCGGCCAGGACCTGCAAAAGAGCTTTATGGACAAGACGCTGGATCGGGCGATCGAGGTCATGGGATCTCCGGATGATTCCTATGTGCGCGTCGAACAGGACGACAAATCTCCGGCCGGGCGTATCCCGGAAGGGGCCGGCGGCATCGGCACCACCGGTGCACTGGCGGATTACAACGATATCCTGAAGGACTTCCAGGATCTCGGCTCCACACTTGGCGCAGATTATGTCGTCGTCGGAACCCTGGCACGGCTGGATCACAGCACAACGAAGCAGGCCGTGCCTTACAGCAAGAGCGGACGCACCCTGAGCGAGGAGGTGATCGATGCACGCTTGCGCATCCGGGTGATCGAGATGCACAGCGGCACGGTGGCGGGTGCCGCCAGCCTGCAGACAAAGGTCAGTTCGACCGTCTTCGACGGCATGTCGCAGGGGATCGATCAGTACGAGTATTTTGATGGCCTGGGGCGCGATATCGCGGCGAAGATCCTCGATATCACCTTCCCTGCACGCATCGTCAGCCTGGATCCCCTGGTCATTTCCCGCGGCAGCAATGACGGAGCCGCCGCGGGGGATGTCTACCTAGTGGAGCGGGAAGGCAAGGTCATCCGGGATGCCAATGGACTGGAGATCGCGCGCCTGAAGGAAAAGATCGGTATGGTCGAGGTGGTTGAGCCGCAGGAGACGGTTGCGATCGTCAAACCCGTCGATGGCGGTGATTTCGCCGAAAATGACCTGGCCAGTCTGGATCTGCAGGCCAGCAAGGGACGCGGGAAACCGCCGGTCAGTCGTTCGGGGGGCGCCCTGCCGGGCGGGCAGGACCAGCAGTCTGAAACCGCGGGGAAGCGCGCGACGATTGCCGTGGGGCTGGTGCGGGTGAATCCGACGGCCAGGACCAACGGGCTCTCCGAAGGACACGTCAAGCGCATTACCGACGACCTGATACTCAAGCTGGGCAAGACCAATCGCTTTGTGGTGCTGGAGCGCCAGGAAGTCGACCAGGTGTTCGACGAAAAAACCTTCGACGCCATGATGCAGGGAGAGGATATCCGCTCGCGGCTGCAGGAACTGGCCAATGCCGATTACCTCATCCATGGCGAGATCACCAATTTTTATACACAGCGGCGTGAGGAGAAAATCCCCTATGTCAGCGAGGTCAAGGTCACGGTAACCGGCACCGGTGAGGGTATGCTGAGGATCGTCGACACCCACAGCGGTGCGATCATCGCCTCGGACAAGATACGGGTGGCCGTTGCACTGGAGAACGCAACGGATAACAACCAGGCGATGAGCGAGTTTATCGATCAGTTCACGACGGATGCCGTCGCCCTTATTCTGGAAAGGCTGTACCCGGTCAAGGTCCTTGCCGTGACGAACGACGGCAGTGTTTACATCAACCGGGGTAGCGATGCCGGACTGCAGACCGGCATGGTTTTCGATGTCATGCGGCCGGGTATGGAACTCAAGGACCCGGATACCGGCTTGTCGTTCGGTCGCGCCGAGAGCAAGGTAGCGACCGTGGAGGTCACCGTGGTGGAACAATCGCGCTCCACGACCCGCGTGCTGGATGGCGGTCAACCGCAGAGCGGCGATATCCTGCATGCCGCGGAAGTGGTGAAGGAGTCACCGAAAATCGAGGTGAATACACCGGCTTGGTAAGCGGGCTCACTCCCGTCGTTATCCATGTATACCACCGCATAGTATGGCCGTGAGCCGCATTCTGGTCACCAAACGGCGACCGCTGCCCCGGGAAAACGACAACAAAGTTAAGGAGGTCAAGATGAAGTGCAAGCGAACACTTGCAAGGCTCGTCATGGGTCTGCTGAGTGTGGCCATGCTTTATTCGGGGGCGGCACGCGCGGGGAATCCGTTTTCTACTTTTATCAATGAACTTGGCAGCAAGCTCAACCAGCAGAACCAGGCGGGGCAGCCCACGACGCGCCCGGCTGCGGCACCAGCCGCTCCCGCGCAGCAATTGCCCTCCGCGCGGCTCAAAAAGGCCAGTAATATCAGGTCAGGGCCGGGCACGAGTAATCCGGTTGTCGTGCTGGCGCCGCAGGGCTCCGTGGTGGCGGTTCATTCCACCAGCGGCAGCTGGAGTGAGGTCAGTCTTAACGTCAGCGGTATCGCCTATCAAGGCTGGATATACACCCCGTTGCTTGACACCAGCGCGGCGGTGGCGCCGCCCGCGGGCGGTGTGCCTGCTGCAGGCACTGCAGCAGCGGGGCGCTCGATACAGAATGAGAACATTCAATACGCCGGCTATTCGGATCGTTATCAGGCGGTCAAAGGCATGGTCCGGCAGGGCCACATTGACGAGGCCGCAAAGTACTACGACAAACAGACCCGGGAATTGCACCAGCTGACCGGCGATGAGAAGGATTTCCCGGAGAAATACGGTTTCCTGGCCTGGCTGGAGGAGGGCACGCTGGCGCTCGATGAGGGTGACTATAACGAGGCCGTGAAAAGCTTTACACATGCAGAAAATATCCTTGATGCGCGTGACCGGGAGTCCAAGATCAGCGACTTTTTCAGTGGCATCACCACGTTCACCGCTGAAACGGTGAGCGGCAACGAGGAACTAAAACCCTACGCGGGTGAAGGCTACGAGCGGGTCCTGATGCTGAACTACAAATCCATCGGCTATCTGCTGCAGGGCAAGCGTCAGGCATACAATGTTACCCGCCGTGCGATTGACTGGCAGAACCTGGAGAAGAAAGCCTTTGATGAGCGGCTGCGTGAAACCCAGGAACAGCTGGCGGAGAAGCAACAACAGGCAAAGGGCGATGGGAATGGCAACGACAGCCTGAACAGCAAGGCCTATGCCGCCTATGATCGCAAGGCCTCTACGGTTCCGAACGCCTTCGTCAACCCCTTTGGCTATTATGTCGCGGGAATGATCCAGGAGTTCGAAAGCTATCAGGATCGCAGTCTGCGGGACAATGCGCGTATCTCCTATGAAAAGGCGCTGGAACTGAATCCGGGCAGTGCAGTTCTCAAACAGGCCGTCAAGGATCTTGGCAAGCCCGCTCCGCAACACAAGCGCCTGCTGCATGTGGTGGTGGCGGATGGATACGCGCCGGAGAAGAAGATGCTGACCTACGCGATATCCGCCGACACCATGTCCATTCCCATCAAGCTGCCGATTTACGAGCCGGTGGCTTCCCAGGTCGCACGGATCGAGGTGCGTACCACAGGCGGCAACCGTCTGGCGACCCTGTCTCCGGTCGCCGATGTCGAAGCCCTGAGCCTGCGTCACCAGAAGGACTCCGAGCCGTTCAGGCAACTGCGCGTCCTCACCGCATTCCTGACCAGTACCGTCACGCATGCGGCGCTCAACAACGGCCTCGGCAGGCTCGGGGAGATGCTCGCCAGCAAAAAGGACGAAATGGCAGCGCCGGACATGCGTTCCTGGATGAGTCTGCCGGCCAGCATACAGGCCGCGCGTCTGCAGATCTCGAAAGGCATATCCAGGATCAAGCTGGTTTCCTATGACAAGCGCGGCCGCCAGTTAGCCAGTTCGATTGCGGAGATCGATCCTAACAGCCATGCCGTCGTTTATGCACGCAGTCTCGACAATGTCATGTATTCAAAAGGTTCGGACAAGCTGTGGCTGGCGGATTTGTAAACGCAATAAGCGGAGGAATGCAATGGTTATGAAGAAGTATACCGGTTTGCTGGGCGTCGCCCTGCTTGCCAGCGCGGTTTCCAGCGGATGTGTGACCGACAGCGTGCGTCCGCCAGCCACGGTACGCACGATCGACACCCAGGATCCGCACGCAAAACTGGTGCTGGGTTCGGAGGACCTGCTGGGCAAGGTGGCACTGGGGGATACCCGGGTGCGCAGGGTCGGGACCCTGTCCCAGGCTCAGGTAACGGTGCAGAACCTGACCGACAGCCGCTATACGCTGGAATACCGCTTCGACTGGCGCGATGCGCAGGGCTTCGATGTCGGCAGTCTCAACACCTGGCATCGCTTTACGCTGACGCCGCGGCAGACACAGACCTTCAATTCCGTGGGCAAGACACCTGAGGCCACCAACATCGTATTCAATGTGCGCGTGGTCGATGACGCATTCATCGAGAATTACCGGCAGATGGAGCGTGACAAGTAACCGGGTATGCCGGGTAATTCAGGCAGACCAATCGTTCAGTGCTGACAAGGGGAAAGTTATGAGAACAGGAAATTTCAGATATCTGCTACTGGGTGGTCTCTTTGCCGCCACGGCGGGTTGCCAGACAATGCCGACCATCGGCCAGCAGGGTGACGTCGCTGTTGTTGATCCCAGGAGCCGCCAGCATTTGCAGACAGAATTGACCATGGCTGATTACCTGACGCTCGCCGAGGACGTGACCAACAAGATGCTGGCATCGCCGTTCGTGGCCAGCTGGGGTACTTCAAAGCCGCGCCTGATCGTGGGGACGCTGGTCAATAATACCGACAACGAGAATATTCGCATGACGGACCTGCATGACCGGATTCAGGAGGTCATATTCAACTCGGGCCTGGTGCGTATCGTTGACAAGTCGGCAACCAGCTTTGACTATGTGATCAAGAGCGAGCTGACCTCATCCCGTCAGTACGGCACGAACAAGCAGGAGCTGGTGTTTTTTACCCTGCAATTGAAGATGTTCACCCTGATGGGCGAACTCAAAGGGCAGTGGTCTGACGATATTTCCCTTGCCTCGGCGGGCAAGCGCCTGTATTAATCTGCGCAGTAACCAACCCGGGCGGTAGGCACCCTGCGCTGCTGCCCGCGGCGTGGCATCGGCAACCGGCCAAGTGAGATGACCCGGTGACAGGCCCTGCTCCGTCACCGGGGCTTTTTTGATGCATATCCAGGTACTAGCCCCGCAACTGATCAACCAGATCGCAGCCGGCGAGGTCATCGAACGGCCGGCGTCGGTGGTGAAGGAACTGCTGGAGAACAGTCTGGATGCCGCTGCCGCCGCGATCGAGATCGATATCGAGCAGGGTGGCCGGCAGCGCATCCGCGTGCGTGATGACGGCAGCGGTATCGACCGGGATGAGCTTTCCCTGGCCCTGTCGCGGCATGCGACCAGCAAGATCGCATCACTGGAGGATCTGGAGCGGATCGGCAGCCTTGGTTTCCGCGGCGAGGCCCTGCCCAGTATCGCTTCGGTCTCGCGCCTGCAACTGAGCTCTCGTACCCCGGATGATGCTTCCGGCTGGTGCGTGCACAGCGATGGCTCGGAGCAGAACCTGACACCGGCACCGGTTGCGCACCTTCCGGGTACCACGGTCGATGTCAGGGACCTGTTTTTCAACACCCCGGCACGGCGCAAGTTCCTGCGGGCAGAGACCACTGAGTTCAAGCATATCGAGAACCTGGTGCGGCGTTTCGCCCTCAGCTGTTTCCCGGTTGCGCTGAAGCTGGTGCATAACCAGCGTCCGGTGCTGCACCTGCCTGCCGCGCAGGGCCATGAAGAGCAGGAACGGCGTGTGGCCGAGCTGTGCGGGCGGGCCTTCATGGAGCAGGCGGTCTATGTCGACCATGCCGCCGCCGGCCTGTCGCTGCGTGGCTGGGTGGGGATGCCGACCTTCTCGCGCAGCCAACCCGACCTGCAGTATTTCTACGTCAACAACCGCATGGTGCGCGACAAGCTGGTCACCCATGCCGTCCGCCAGGCCTACCAGGATGTGCTGTTCCATGGCCGTCATCCGGCCTACGTAATGTTTCTCTCGATCGATGCGGCGGGCGTCGATGTCAATGCACACCCGACCAAGCACGAGGTGCGCTTCCGGGACAGCCGGCTGGTGCATGACTATCTCTTCCGGACCCTGCATGAGGCACTGGCCCAGCTAAGGCCCGGCACCGGGCAGCCTGCAGCGCAACCGATGCATACCCTGCAGGACTTGCCGGCCGGCCGCGGCGGCCCTGCAGCACCGCAACAGGGTCGCATGCCCCTCGGTGTGCAGGAACAGCTGAGCCGGTATGCCGCCCTGCATCCACGCCCGCTGCAGGCGCGGGCGTCTGCACCGCTGGCGGATGCAGACACAGGTGATCATCCGCTGGGTTATGCGCTCGCACAGCTGCACGGCGTCTATATCCTCGCGGAGAATGCAGCCGGTCTGGTGCTGGTGGATATGCATGCGGCCCACGAGCGCATCACCTATGAGGGCCTGAAGGCGGCGCAGGCCGGTGAGGGCATCCGTTCCCAGCCGCTGCTGGTGCCGCTCAGTCTGGATGTCAGCCGCCGCGAGGCCGATGCCTGCGAGGAGCGCCGGAAGTGGTTCGCCGAGCTGGGGTTCGAGATCGATCGCATGGGTCTGGAGCAGGTGGTGGTGCGTCAGGTGCCGGCACTGCTGGGTGACGCGGATATTGCGGCCCTGGTGCGTGATGTGCTGGCTGACCTGCTGGAACATGGGGACAGCCGGCGGGTGCAGGAAACGGTAAACGAATTGCTTGCCACCATGGCCTGCCACGGCTCGGTACGCGCCAACCGCCGCCTGCGGCTGGACGAAATGAATGCGCTGCTGCGGCAAATGGAAGCCACCGAGCGCAGTGGCCAGTGCAACCACGGGCGACCGACCTGGGTTCAGCTGGGTCTCGGGGAGCTCGACAAGCTGTTTTTACGGGGCAGGTAGGATATTTCTGATATTTCGGGGCCTGGTATCCCCCCTCCCTTGCTGAAGTTTTCCTATGAATAACGCCATGCCACCAGCCGTATTCCTGATGGGTCCGACCGCCTCCGGAAAGACCGGGCTCGCGGTGGAATTGGTTCAGCGCCTGCCGCTGGAGATTATCAGTGTGGATTCCGCGTTGGTGTATCGCGGCATGAATATCGGCACAGCCAAGCCGGGTCCGGAAATCCTCGCGGCCGCACCCCATCGCCTGATCGACATCCGGGATCCATCCGAGAGCTACTCGGCGGCCGAATTCCGCGCGGACGCGCTGGAGGCGATGGCCGGGATCACCGCAAGTAGCAGGATCCCCCTGCTGGTCGGCGGGACCTTCCTGTATTTTCGCGCCCTGGAACGGGGGCTTTCCGAGATGCCGGCGGCGAACCCGGAGATTCGTGCCGGCCTGGAGGCCGAGGCCCGGCGCGCCGGGCTGGCATCCCTGCATGCACGTCTGGCTCGTATCGATCCGCAATCCGCGGCGCGCATCCACTCGGCCGACCCGCAACGCATCCAGCGGGCCCTGGAAGTCTATGAGCTCACGGGTGAACCCATGAGTGCCTTTCATGCACGGGGCCGCCGCACGGCCCTGCCGTATCGTGTGCTCAAGCTGGCTTTGGTGCCGGCGGACCGGGCGCTGCTGCATGCCCGCATCGCCGCGCGTTTCACGGCAATGCTGGAGGCGGGTTTGATCGAGGAGGTAGGCGGCCTGTACCGGCGTGGCGATCTGACGGCAGAACTTCCAGCGATGCGGGCTGTCGGTTACCGGCAGGTATGGGCCTATCTGGCGGGGGAACTCACCCTCGCGGAATTACCGGAGCGTGGTATCGCCGCGACCCGCCAGTATGCCCGCCGCCAGTTGACCTGGCTACGGGGTGAGGTCAATATCAACCGTTTTTCCGAATCGGGCGCCTTACTTGCCGACCAGCTGGCGGCAACAATCGGTGATTGGCTTAAATGAAAAAATAAGCCTGTGATTGCGCAGGAAATTTAGTATCATTCGCAGTATTCGTCATGAGAGTATCAGCATATACTAGATTAAAGAACACTTTTACCGGAGAGAGGTCATGATGTCCGGAACAAAAAAAGGAGAAATGAAATGAATAGAGGACAATCTTTGCAGGATCCGTTTCTGAATGCCCTGCGCAAAGAGCGAGTCCCGGTTTCAATCTACCTGGTTAACGGAATCAAGCTGCAGGGCCAGATAGAGTCGTTTGATCAGTTCGTCGTGCTGCTCAAGAATGCGGTCAGCCAGATGGTATACAAGCATGCCATCTCGACCGTGGTCCCGGCACGCAATGTACGGCTTACCACACAGGACGACCATCAGGGCGGTGAACCCGGAAATGCCTGATCACGGAAACCCGGCAACGGGGTAGTTGTTTGTTCGAACGCCCTGAAAGTGGTGAACGGGCCGTCCTGGTCCATGTGAACTTTCCAGACAGCGCCAGCCAGGAAGATCTGCAGGAATTCACGGAACTCGTACGCTCGGCCGGCGCGACGCCGATCGCGACGATCACGGCTACCCGGAGCAAACCCGAGGCGCGCCTGTTCGTCGGTCACGGCAAGGCGCTGGAAATTCATGCCGCAGTGGAGGCACACAAGGCGGAAGTGGTGATCTTCAACCACTCACTGTCGCCCAGCCAGGAACGCAACCTGGAGCGTGATCTGTCCTGCCGGGTACTGGCCCGGACCGGCCTGATACTGGACATCTTCGCCCAGCGGGCCCGTTCCTTCGAGGGCAAACTACAGGTCGAGCTGGCGCAACTGCGCCACCTGTCGACTCGGCTTATCCGTGGCTGGACCCACCTGGAACGCCAGAAGGGGGGTATCGGCCTTCGCGGGCCGGGCGAAACCCAGCTCGAATCCGACCGTCGCATGATCAATGCACGGATCAAGATGATCAACCGCCGCCTGGAGAAAGTGGAGAAACAGCGCTTTCAGGGGCGGCGGGCGCGGCAGCGGGCCGATGTGCCAACCATCTCGCTGGTGGGTTATACCAATGCCGGCAAGTCCACCTTGTTCAATACCCTGACCGGTGCGCACGCGTATACCGCCGACCAGCTGTTTGCCACTCTGGATCCGACCCTGCGGCGCATCGAACTGCCCGGTGTCGGTCCGCTGGTGCTGGCCGACACCGTCGGCTTTATCCGTCACCTGCCGCACGACCTGGTGGCTGCGTTTCGCGCCACACTGGAGGAAACCTGCCAGGCCGATCTGCTGCTGCATGTGGTGGATGCGCAGGACAGTGACAAGCAGGCGCACATCAACCAGGTCAACGAGGTGCTGCAGGAAATCGGCGCCGACAGCATTCCCCAGATCCGGGTGTTCAACAAGATCGATCTGGGCGACACCGAGCCGCGGCTGGAACGGAACGAGTGGGATGATCCCTGGCGTGTCTGGGTCTCGGCGATCAGCGGTGCCGGTCTGGACCTGTTGGCGCAGGCCCTCACCGAAAGGTTCCACGGCACGCAGGTACACGGCTGGCTGCGATTGTCCCCGGAGGCGGGGGCTACCCGTTCCTCCCTGTATGCGATCGGGCAGGTGAAATCCGAGCAGGTCGACGAGCATGGAAACTGGTGGCTGGAAATCTGCATGGCACGGCGTAACATCGACAGGTTAATGCGCGAATCCGGCGGTATCTGCGAGTTTCAACCCGCGGTCGATGACGCTGGTGTTGCGGGTGCTGCTCAGGCTTCATAAACTTACGCGTTCGAAAGGCGGCATGCGACGGCGCGCGAATGTGCCCGGATGCAAATCAACTGGAGTTAGATATGGCTTGGAATGAACCGGGCGGCGGCAACCGGGACCCGTGGGGGGGCAAGAGTGGCGGCGAAGGACCTCCCGATCTCGACGAGATCGCACGTAAGCTGCGGGAGCGGATGACCCGCATCCTGGGTGGCGGCAAGCGGAGTGGCGGCGGCAAGAACCGGTTCAATGCCGGATACATCCTCATCGTCGTCGTTATAGCCTGGTTCCTGTCCGGTATCTATATCGTCGAATCGGCAGAGCGCGGCGTGGTACTGCGTTTCGGCAAGTACAATGAAACCACCATGCCGGGTCCCCACTGGTATATGCGTGGTATCGAGACGGTGGACGTTGTCGACGTGGACAAAGTACGGACGAGTGCCCACAGCGCCAACATACTCACCAAGGATGAAAATATCATTTCGGTCAAACTGGCCGTGCAATACCAGGTCCGGGATGCCAGGGAATATCTGTTCCAGGTGCGGGAACCGAAATTCACCCTGGAGGAGGCGACCGAAAGCGCCCTGCGAGAGGTCATCGGCGGGATCTCCATGGATGATTTTCTCAGTGGCGGGCGCGGTGCCATCGTACAACAGACCAAGGACCTGACCCAGGCAATCCTCGACCGCTATAAGACCGGTCTGATGCTCACCAGTGTCAACCTGCAGGACCCGCAGCCACCGGAAGAAGTACAGGGTGCCTTCGAGGATGCCATCAAGGCCCAGGAAGATGAGGTCCGCTACAAGAACGAGGCGGAGGCCTATGCCCTGGACATCCTGCCCAAGGCTCGCGGTGACGCGACCCGTAGGCGCGAGGCCGCGCTTGCCTATCGCGACCAGGTGATCGCCCAGGCCGAGGGCGAGACCAGTCGTTTCCTGCAAACCCTGACAGAGTACGAAAAGGCACCGGAAATCACCCGCAAGCGTCTGTACCTGGAGACCATGGAAGAAGTCCTTGCGAATACCAGCAAGGTCATTATGCAGGTGCAGAACGGAAACAATCTCATGTACATCCCGCTGGACAAGCTCATGGAAAATGCCCGCAGCGACAGAAGTAAGGACGAGCCGGTGGATCTGAACATGAGCCACGTCGTACCGGAACCTCGGGCGCCGCTGCGCCGCAGTACCGCCAGAGACGGGAGTAGCCGCTGATGTTCGCGAGAATTGCCATTATCCTCCTGGGTCTGATTCTGCTGGTGGGCTCCAGCATGTTCTTTGTCGTATCGGAACGCGAGCTGGCCATCAAGTTCCGGCTGGGCGAGATCGTCAACTCGAAGTTCGAACCCGGCCTGCATTTCAAGTACCCATGGCCGATCAACAACGTCCGCAAGTTCGACAAGCGCATCCTGACCCTGGATACCCAGCCGGAGCGCTTCCTGACCAATGAAAAGAAGAATGTTTCGGTGAATTACTTCGTGAAGTGGCGCATCCAGAAACCGGAGTTGTTTTACACGGCCTTCATGGGACAGGAGTACGAGGCGGAAAGGCGCCTCATGCAGATCATCAAGAACGGTCTGCAGCTGGAATTCGACAAGCGGACCATCCACCAGGTGGTCTCCGATGACCGTTCCGAGATGATGGTGAGCCTGACCCGCAAGGGCAGCGAGGAAGTGGGACAATTCGGGATCGAGATCGTGGATGTACGCATCAAGCAGATCGAACTGCCCCCGGATGTCAGGAATTCGGTTTACGAGCGCATGCGCGCCGAGCGGGAGCGGATCGCCAAGGAACATCGTGCCAAGGGCGAGGAGAGCGCAAAGGGGATCAAAGCCGTCGCCGACCGCGAACGCACCGTTCTGCTCGCCGAAGCACAGCGCGATGCCGATACCACCCGGGGTGAAGGGGATGCGCGGGCAACCGAGATCTACGCGGATGCCTATGGCAGGAACCAGGAATTCTACGAATTCTATCGCAGCATGAATGCCTACCGGAGCGCGCTGGCCAGCCAGCAGGATGTCCTGGTGCTGGAGCCCGATTCGGAGTTCTTCAAGTATTTCAACTCCGGCGCTGCTCAGTAGGAGGCTGTCGGATTTGGGCGATGGTAGCGAGCAAGGCGGGAGAGCGAGGTCATTTTTTAGATCATTTGAGGAGTATTGCCACAGCGATCCGACGAAAACGATCGGGATAATGGGGTGCTCTTCCACCGGCGCAGTTGATCAGTCCAAAGACCGACAGCCTCCTCGAATTGCAGCGACCGAGTATGCCGGCGCTGTGTGATTCAGGCCGAATCCAGGCTTTCTGCGGATGACGGATTTTCACTGGAACGACTTGCTGGCCGCCCTGGCACTGGTGTTCGTGATCGAAGGGATACTGCCTTTTCTCAACCCTCAGTCCCTGCGACGCATGCTGGCGAATGTGGCACAGCTGGATGACAGGACTCTGCGGGTGGCCGGGTTCGTCAGCATGCTATTCGGCCTGTTGCTGCTGTACTGGGTGCGATAGCCTGGCAATGGATAATCGATGAGCAGTCAGGATCAATGGTTGTTGCCGGAAGGCATCGAAGAGGTTCTGCCGCCGGAGGCGCGGCGTCTGGAATATGCCCGCAGGGAACTGCTCGACCTGTTCGATCGCTGGGGCTACGAACTCATCTTCCCGCCGTTCATCGAGTACCTGGAATCGCTGTTGACCGGGATCGGCAACGATCTGGACCTGCAGACCTTCAAGATCACGGATCAGCTTACCGGCCGTATGATGGGTATACGCGCCGATATCACGCCGCAGGCGGCACGCATCGATGCCCATCCTCTGCGGCGCGAATCGGCCTCGCGGCTCTGCTACCTGGGTACCGTGCTGCACACCCGTCCCGACGGTTTTGCCGGATCGCGCAGCCCGCTGCAGGTCGGCGCTGAACTGTTCGGCCACGCCGGCGTGGAAAGCGATGTCGAGATTCTCTGCCTGGTGCTGGAATCGGTGTCACTGCTGGCGATTCCGGATGTTCACGTCGATCTCGGCCATGTGGGTATCTTTCGCGGCCTGGCCGCGGATGCCGGGCTCACCCGCAACCGGGAAAACGAACTGTTTGCCGCGCTGCAGCGCAAGGCCGTCCCTGAGATCGATGCCATGCTGGCGGAATGGCGGCTCACCGAGCCCCAACGACGACGGCTGGCGGCGCTGGCGGAACTCAACGGTGGGGCTGAGGTCCTGGAACAGGCGCGTGGTGTCCTGGCGGGTGCCGGTGATGGTGTCACGGCGGCACTCGATAACCTGTGCGCCATCACGGATCTGCTGCAGCAACGCGTGACGGATGCCGTACTGCATTTCGACCTGGCGGAACTGCACGGCTACCGGTACCAGACTGGCATGGTGTTTGCCGTATTTATACCCGGCTGCGGCCAGGAAATCGCTCGCGGCGGCCGCTACGACGCCATCGGCGAGGTGTTCGGACGGGCCCGGCCGGCGACCGGCTTCAGCACCGATCTCAAGACACTGGTCACACTCAGCCGGCGTGACTTCATGCTGCGGAACGATGCTGTCCTGGCACCGGCTGACAACGATTCGCAACTGTTCGCCGTCGTGCAGCAATTGCGCCGTTCCGGTGAGCGGGTGCTCTGCGCCATGCCGGATCAGCCCGCCGAACCCGGGGAATACGGCTGCAACCGGCTGCTGGTCAAAACAGGCGGCAACTGGGAGGTAAAGCCTGTATGATGTGCCGGGTTTGCCCCGGTCCCACAGGCAAGGTGCAGGGAATTCGGGATTCAAGCGCCGGCGTTCGCGGCCTGCACTGGCCGCGGGATGTGCCGGCGGAGCTGGCGCGGTTCGCCCGGCCAGCCCGGCTCGGATCGCAGTCCGGCACGCTTCCATGCGGTCGTAAATCACAGGTACTGTTTAATAAACTTCCAGAGACTGAATCATGGGTAAAAACGTTGTCGTCATCGGAACCCAGTGGGGTGACGAGGGCAAGGGTAAGGTAGTTGACCTGCTCACAGACAGGGCGGCCGCGGTGGTGCGTTTCCAGGGAGGGCACAATGCCGGCCATACCCTGGTCATCGACGGCAGGAAAACCGTCCTGCACCTGATACCATCCGGCATCCTGCACACGGATGTGCAATGTCTCATCGGCAACGGCGTGGTGCTGTCTCCTTCCGCCCTGCTGGAAGAGCTGGCCATGCTGGAAGCGGCCGGTGTGCCCGCCCGCGAGCGCCTGAAGATCAGCGAGTCCTGCCCGTTGATCCTGCCTTACCACATCGCACTCGACCATGCGCGTGAGCTGGCCCGTGGCAAGAAGGCCATCGGTACGACCGGCCGCGGTATCGGTCCGGCCTATGAAGACAAGGTGTCGCGGCGCGGACTGCGTCTGGGCGAACTGCTGGATCCAGACCATTTCCGGGAGCGGCTGCGCGAGGTGCTGGATTATCACAACCACGCCCTGCAGCATTATTTCAAGACCGATCCGGTGGACTACCACGAAGTCCTGGACGAGGCGCTGGTGCAGGGTGAGCAGATCGCACCCATGGTAGAGGATATCCCCGGGATGCTGCACCGCCTGCGCCTGGAGGGCCGGCATATCATGTTCGAGGGCGCCCAGGGGGCTCTGCTGGATGTCGACCATGGCACCTATCCCTACGTCACCTCGTCGACCACCACAGCCGGCGGTGCCGCCAGCGGCAGTGGCGTGGGGCCCCGTGACCTGGATTACGTGCTGGGGATCGTCAAGGCCTATACCACCCGTGTCGGTGCCGGACCGTTTCCGACCGAGCTGTTCGACGCCGTCGGCAGCCACTTGGGTGAGAAGGGCCACGAGTTCGGTGCGACCACCGGGCGCCCGCGGCGCTGCGGCTGGCTGGATATGGTGGCACTGAAGCGCTCGCTGTGGATCAACAGCGTCACAGGGCTGTGCATCACCAAACTGGACGTGCTGGATGGGCTGGATACCCTGAAAATCTGCGTCCGCTACCGGCTGGACGGGCGCAGTATCGATGCGCCCCCGGTGGGTGCAGACCGCATCGAGCGGTGTACGCCGGAGTACATCGAGATGCCGGGCTGGAGCGAGTCCACCGCCGGTGCGAAGAGCGTTGAGGCATTGCCGGCGGCGGCGCGGGCCTATCTCGACAAGATCGAGGAGCTCTGCGAGACGCCGATCGCGATTATTTCCACCGGTCCGGACCGTACCGAAACCATCATTCAGCAGCACCCGTTCACCGATTGAACCGGCGAGTCGCTATTTTGGGGTTTTCGGTATCATTTGCTTGCAGATGCCGGCGATTTCCTGTGTGCCGCGGCTCAACTGCAGCGCGCCGGTGTAACGGTTGATGACCGCGAGGCCGGTGTCCTTGCCCGGCGGCGCCCAGATGATTTCCTTGTCGTTGATGACGGCGGTCACACCGTTGACCGTGCCGGCGGTGTAATTGATGTCCACCTTGATCGCGCCGTGCTTGAAGGCACACAGCAGGTATTTGACCTCATCGGCCCGTACCGGCAGGCCGGTTGCCAGCAGGATAGCGGGCAGGATCAGGCCAGGTATTTTCATCGGTTCTCTCCCAGTGGCTTGAATACCACGAGCAGTATCGGCAGCAGCGCCAGATCGCCCACCAGGGCAACCAGCATGGAAAAGCCGGTCAGCAGCCCGAAATAGATCGTCGGGGTGAAGTTCGACAAGGCCAGTATGGCAAATCCCAGTGTAATGGTCATGGTGGTGTAATACATGGCATGTCCGATACTGTCATGGCAGCGCCTGACCGTCGCCCGGTAATCATGGTCGGCCGCGAATTCGGCGGTGAAGCGGTGGATGTAGTGGATGGTATTGTCCACCGCGATGCCGATGACAATGGCGGCGATGGTGATGGTCATGATATTCAGCGGAATATGCAGCAAGCCCATCAGGCCCAGTACCTGCAGCGATGCAAACAGGTTGGGGATGATGGCGATGACGGACATCTTCAGGCTGCGAAACAGCACCACGAACATCAGCATGATGGCGACGAACACCACTCCGATCGTCAGGATCTGCGAGCGGAACAGGCTTTGCAGCAGGTTGTTGTACAGCACCAGCATACCGGAGAGATGTACCTGGGCGTCGGTGAGGCCCAGGTCTCCCGTCAGGTGGCTGCGAATTTTCTGCAGCAGTTCCGCGCGGCGCAGCGTCTTGTCCGATTCAAAGACACGGACGCTGAAGCGCAGCTGGTTGCCGTCACTGGACATGTAAGGGGTGAACAGCGTCCTGCGGATGTCATCGGGCATGCTCCGGTAGAGGATGGAGAGGAAGAAATCGTCGATCGACTTGCCGTCGGAGAGGCTTTTCAGCATGCGCACGGCCGTGGCGATGGAGAGCACCTTGCCGGTCTCCGGCAGGCCGTCGAGATAATCATGAATGGCCTCGACCTTCGGTATGCGGTAGCTGTTGAACCAGTAGCTGGTGCCGGTGATGCCGGCACTGCCTCCTGTCTCTTCATCGAACTCATCCGCGAACGGATCATCCTCCGGTGATTCCGAGGGAGCATGGAAATCCGCCGGTGCGTCGAGAATGACGTCCAGCGGTGTCGTGCCGCCCAGCTTGCGGTCAATCAGTTCCATGCCGCGGTAGATCTCCGTGGATTTCTTGTAATAATCGATGAACCGGTTCTCTACCGTGAGCAGGGTTGTGCCGGCGGCGCTGATGACCATGATTGCAGTGCAGGCGAACAGCACACTCATGCCATGACGTTCGATAAGGACGGTAAAGAAGTGGGTGGTGGCCGACGCCAGCCGGTGGGAAGCAGATGCAGGCACCGGCCGCATCAACACGAGGGCTGCGGGAAACAGCGTGAACGCGAGCACGAAGGCTACGGCGATGCCGATGGCCATCATCCAGCCGAAGTCGATCACCGGGCGAATGCCGCTGAACAGCAGGGAGCTGAATGCCACAATGGTGGTGATAGCGGTATAGAAACAGGGAATGGTCATCTTCCTGACGGTCTCACGCACCAGGTCGTACTGATCGGCGCCGGGATTCGCCGCCAGCAATTCCCTGTAGCGCACGATCAGGTGAATGGTCAGCGACAGCGTGATGATGAGCATCAGAGAGATGAAGTTGGAGGAGACCACCGTGACCGGCCAGTTGACCAATCCGAGGTAACCGGTCATCACCACACCGGCCGCGATGCAGGTCAGCATGGGCAGCAGCACCCAACGGGGCTTACGGAAGGCAAGCGACAGGATGACGACCAGGAAACAGAAAACGCCGACCCCGAATACCAGCAGGTCGTGGTGGATGAAGTCGATGGAATCCGCCACGATCATCGGCACCCCACCCAGATACAGCTGTGCATGGGCGCGATGCCCGTCCATGATGCGGCGCACGGCGGCGATATCCTTGCTTTGCTGATGCAGCAGGCGGTTACTGTGGACCTCGAAGCGCCGCGACACGTCATCCAGCATAGTGGTTTCCGCTGCCGTCAGTTCACCTTCCAGGCGCTTGTCGCGCAGCCGGTCGCGTTCCTCCAGTAACTTGTAGTAGGTTTCATCGCGTCTGAAATTGACCTGCAGCGCCGTGGTCGTGCCGTCTTCGCTGACGATCAGGTCACGGTATAGGGGGCTGTTGATTAATTCGTGCTGCGCCAGCTTGCGATCGGTACCGGGCGAATCGTAGGTGCGGATTCCCTTGGCAAGTTCGCTCAGCGTTACCGGAGGGCTGTTGATCAGCGGGACATCCAGCAGGCTGACCACGGACTCGACTCGTTCCACTGCCGCCAGTTCATCGCGTAGATTGCGCAGGTCGGCCAGTGTGGTTTCGCTGAAAAGATCGCCTGCCGGGGTATAGGTGACGATCAGGAACTCATCGGAGCCGTAACGAGCACGGACCTCGCGGTAGTATCGCAGTGCCTGGTCGTGCTCCAGTAGCAGGGAGTCGGCCGAGGCGTCGAGCCTGAAATCCCGGCTGTGGTAGCCGAAGAAGGCGACCAGCAGGAGGATGACCAGGATGGTCGCACGGGGGTGCCGCAGGACCGCCTGTTCATAAGCGGCAATAAGCGAGGCTGAAATTGACATGGTGCAGGCTGCGGCGGGGTAAGTGTAGCGGAGCATCATTGTTGTTGGGAAGCCGCTATAGTATCGACATGCACCGGCAAAGGCCAACAGTCCGGATGTGCCGGTAATGGATTCCCGTGGCAGGATCGAGACAGGGGAGAGGAATTCACGAACACATGCCTGAGTACGGCTACCCCGAGAGGGCTGGCAGTGAATTCCATCTGTTGATCGATGGTGAGCGGTACTCTCCGGCGATACTGCGGGCAATCGAAGCTGCCCACAGCAATGTCCTCATGGAGATGTACCTGGTGGAGTCCTCCGGGCAGGAGGCGGAGAAATTTATCGCCGCCTTCAGTGCCGCGTTCCGGTGCGACGTCTGTGTCCACCCGCTGCTGGATGTCTTTGGATCACGCAAATTCACTTGTCGCGATCGCGACCGGTTGCTACGCAGTGGTGCACGACTCGCCGGCTACAACCCGCTGTCCCTGCCTAACCCGCGACGCAGCCTGCTACGTACCCACCGGAAGTATTTACAGGCCGACGCATCAGTGGCCTTCGTCGGCGGTTCCGGTATCGCCGACAGTTTCAGCGGCCCGCAGGCCTGGCGCGAGATCATGGTGGAGGTGCGCGCCTGTTGTGAACGACTGGCACGCGCTGTTCGCCATGACCTTGAAGCACTGGTCCGACCAGCCGGCACCGGTTCTCCTGCCGGCGCAGCCCTGCGAGGCGAATGTGGATGGCCGGGTGGTCTGGACCGCGGGCGGAAGCACAAACCTCGAAATCAAGCGCTTTCTGCTCAAGCAGGCGCGCCGTGCCGTGCCGGTGTGCGCATGTGGCTGGCATCGGCCTGTTTCGTCCCCTCACGAAGAGCGCGCAGGGCGGAAGTCTGCACCCGGCGAGTATGTCGGCGCTGCCGCCGCCCTCCGGGCAGCTTGTCATGACCGGATGCTTGAGATCAGGCCATTCAGCCACCACATTGAGACAGGCCTTGAAAAGCGGAAAATCCATCCCTACTTTCAGGGTAGAAACATCCGTCGTATATTCACCAGGAGGTACCGAAATGTTTGGAGTATGGAATGATTTTGGAGACAGCCTGCTCGACGAGTTCAGGCGCATGCAGCGGGATATGGATCAGGTCGTTGGCGGTGTTCCCTGGCCCAGCAGCATCCGGGCCGTCGCCCGAGGAACCTATCCACCCGTCAACATTGGCAATACTCCCGAGCAGGTGGATGTTTACCTGTTCGCGGCCGGGCTGGATACGGGGAGCCTGGATATTTCCATGCAGCAGAATCTGCTCACCGTGGCCGGTGAGAGGAAACTGCCCGTAGAGGAGGGCGCGGAGTATTACCGCAAGGAGCGTTACGACGGCGCCTTTCGCCGGGTGGTTAACCTCCCGGACGATGTCGATCCCGACCAGGTCGAGGCAGCATACCGGGACGGAGTCCTGCACATCAGTGTCAAACGGCATGCAGAGACGCGGCCGCGACAGATCGAAATTAAATGATGACGAGGAGGGTAGCAAGATGACCGAGACAACAGACGCCACCCGGCGGGAAACGGCAGCAACACAGGACCAGGAGCGAGCCATCCTGCCGGCGGTGGATATCTTCGAGAATGACTCGGGGATCACCGTACACGCCGATCTGCCCGGCGTTTCCAGGGAACGGCTCGAGGTACATGTCGACAATGATACCCTGTCGATCGAGGGCAGGGCGGAGATCCCGATGCCCGAGGGGATGGATGCGCTGTATGCCGACATTCGCTCGACGCTCTACCGGCGCAACTTTTCCCTCAGCCGGGAACTCGACGGAGAGCAGGTCGAGGCCAGCCTGAAGGACGGTGTCCTGACGCTGCGCATACCGAAGCGGGAAGAGCACAAGCCGCGCAAGATCGAGGTGCACACCGGTTGATCCAGTAAGGCGGACGGAATCTGAGGAATACTAACGATGGCGACATTACAGCAAATCAGTGAAGGCGTGGGTGAGGCCTGGGACACCCTGATGGATGGCTGGCGCAGGTTGTACCGGCGTGCCGCCGGTGCCATTACCCGCTTCAGCCCGGGTGGCGGCAAGCGGGATACGGACACGCAATTGTCAGGCGAACTCGCCCTGCGCAGCAGCGGCTGGGGCGTGCTGGCCTGCGAGGTGTTCGATGACGATGACCAGGTCGTGGTACGCCTGGAGGCGCCGGGTATGGAGAAGGGCGACTTCGACCTGCAGGTGGTGGACGACTACCTGGTGGTGAGTGGTGAGAAGCAGATGGAGCGGGAGCGGACCGAAGGCGGTTATCGCATCTCGGAGTGTGCATATGGACGATTCGAACGTGCGATACCCTTGCCTTGCGAGGTCGAAAGCGGGGAGGCATCCGCCAGCTACCAGCGTGGCGTGCTGCGGGTGACGTTGCCGAAATCGGCACAGCACCGGCGGCGCAGCATTAAAGTCAAGGTACACTAAATAATTCGGTTGAGTGCCGCTGCGTCGGGTTAGACGCGGCGGCGCCTGCGGTGCGGACTACGTGTCATTGGCCTGAACGGCGGCGGGAATTCAAGTGGAATTCAAGGACTATTACCAGATCATGGGCGTCAAGCGTGACGCTACCCAGGATGAGATCAAGCGGGCCTATCGCAGGCTCGCCCGCAAGTATCATCCGGACGTCAGCAAGGAACGGGATGCGGAGGCACGCTTCAAGGAGGTAGGTGAGGCCTACGAGGTTCTGAAAGATCCGGAAAAGCGTTCGGCCTACGACCAGCTCGGGGCGAACTGGAAGGCCGGCCAGGATTTTCGTCCGCCACCGGACTGGGATGCCGGATTCGAGTTCCATGGCGGCGGTTTTACCGAAGCCGATGCCTCGCAGTTCAGCGACTTCTTCGAAAGTCTGTTCGGCCGCGGTTTCACCGGCGGCGGACCGCGTTCGCATGGCGGTTTCCATGCCCGCGGGGAGGATGCCCACGCCAAGGTGCTCATTGATCTGGAAGATGCCTACCAGGGCGCCACCCGCACGCTGACCCTGCAGCACACCGAACTGGGTGCGGACGGCAGGCCCCAGGTAAAACAGCGCACATTGAACGCACGCATCCCCAGGGGTGTACGCCAGGGGCAGCTGATCCGGCTTGCCGGGCAGGGCGGGGCCGGTATCGGCCAGGGCAAGTCGGGTGATCTCTACCTAGAGGTGGAATTCCGCTCGCACCCGTTCTACCACGTGGAAGGCAGGGACGTGTTTTTGAATCTGCCGGTGGCGCCCTGGGAGGCGGCCCTGGGGGCAACGGTCAAGGCACCGACACCCACGGCGACTGTGGACCTCAAGATCCCCGCCGGTTCCGCCGCCGGCCGCAAGCTACGCCTGAAAGGACGCGGCATACCCGGCGCGACACCGGGCGACTTCTACGTGGTACTGCAGATCGCCTTGCCGCCGGCGGAGACGGGGTCCGCGCAGGCCGCCTATCGGGATATGGAAAAGGCGCTGCATTTCAATCCGCGTGCTCGCATGGGGGTCTGATCATGATCTCAAAGGATCTGGAGTCTCTGCTGTCGGGCGATCTGCTGGATGAAGACATGGAAATGACACTGGCCGAGTTCTGCCGGACCTGCCGGTTGCCGGCGGAGCGTGTCTATGAACTGGTGGAAGAGGGGATCATCGATCCCCTGGGCCGGGACCCGGCACGCTGGCGGTTTCGCTGGATCAGCGTGCGCCGGGTGCGTTGCGCCCTGCGCCTGGAGCATGATCTGGGCGTCAACCTGGCCGGTGTCGCCCTGGCGCTGGACCTGCTGGAGGAACTCGAGGCGCTGCGCACAAGGTTGCAACGTCTGGCTGATCAGTGAGATAAGGTGCTTCCCGGATTGCTGGAATCGCCGCAGGTTGTTCGGCAGGCAGGTTACAGAAGTGTTATTTTGCGGTTTATTTCCGCTCGTTCGTACCTGAGGACAATATACAGCCGCAGGTAATGTCGATAGCCTAATAGTCAGTGGCTCGGCTGCTAATAACAACTTCCTCTCCATTGAGTCACTCGCACACCTCGATGTTGTTTCTGGGGTGTGCGTTTTTTGCAGTCGAATCAACCCTGGATTTACACCCGCTCAAGACCCCGAAAATGCCGGGCACGGATCCGTCCCCGGGAAAGGCATTGTCCGGAAACACGGTTTCTGCGTTTATCCCACCAACTTGATGCCTTCTCCGGCTTATAATCCTGCCTTGCCGACCGGTGAAAAATCCGGGCTAGCGCCTGGGCTGTGCAACACCGAAAATGGAAATCAATCCAGCAATAGCGGCAACCAGGGCAGATATAAGGGCCGCGGTCTGGATGCCGGATTGCGCGGGTCCGTACCGGCTTCATATTCAGCAAGATTGCTGTATCCATCACCGTCTGCATCCGCAGAGGCATCAGATGCATTCAACGGATTAAAGCCATTCGATGTCTCATAGGTATCCGGCATACCGTCATTATCATCATCCTGATCGCAAGCATTGCCCTGGCCGTCACCATCCGTATCCTCCTGCCCGGTATTTGCGTCATTAGGGCAGTTGTCCATGGCATCCGGGATGCCGTCTTTGTCTGTATCGATCGATCCATATATCGCTGCGACCCCTTGAATATCATCCATCTGTGGAATCTCGATATCCCCGGCAAGTGATGCCATGATAGCCGGCATGACCACGTCCTCATGATCCAGGCCGAGTGCATGCCCGAGTTCGTGGACGGCGACACGGCGGAAATCACTAACCCCTGACCATGGCACGGACTGCCATGGGCCGCTGTAGACATTCCAGGCTTCATTGCTATTGAAGGTTATATCGGTTTCGATCAAGAGAGATCCGTTGAATTTATATTGTGTTATTGCCAGAGTCGTACTGCCCCAGGGAACTCCACAGTAGTTTGTTTCGAAGCCCACCCCGTTTCTCCTATCCCCGTTGTTGCAGGGATCCGCATAGACCCCGCGAACAATCAGGTACTGGAAAACCGTGTCAACCCCCCATTTGGCCATGGCACCTTCAAAGGCACTGTCCCACAGGCCATTTTCCCCGGGTATGGAAACATAAAACGTGGCCTCCGGCAGACTCCAGGCAACTCCTTCCAATTGATAGGCACCGGCAGACGGCATCCCCGTTAAAGCGACAATAACAACCAGGGCGCGGAGTAGCATAAATAACTTGAAATGCATGTCTGCTGATTACGGTTGGCCCTTTGGCTGGTTCCGGTTTCGCTGGCGACGGATTATCTCACGCAGCGACTTCTTGAACTCCTGTATGGATAACCCCGGGCTTGCACTTCGGCCATTTGCGGTAATTATTCCCCCGGCAATGCCATTGCTGAGACCCACTGCCGGGCTTGCGTACGAGATGTCTAGAATCCTGGTGATCGGGATGCCACGATTCGTCATGACCCTGTCTGTTCCTGCCGAATCCTTTTTTACGATGAAGTGCCCCTGACTCCATCCATAAAGCGGATTTACCTGCTTGCGGCCAGGTGCCTCCACAAAGTAGATACCATGTTCCCCAGGCAGAGGCAGATGCATACCGCTGATCACCGTGCTAGTTGAATCCACTGTCCCACCGAGGAAATCCAGTGCCAGAGTTTTACCCGGAAGATTACCCTTGATGATGTCGGTAACCGTGAACGTTATGCTGGTGCTGATCATTCCGTCAGGTGCCTGGCTGGCATGGCTTTCCGTTACCCAGCCCTCGAACACCAGTTGTGAGTGCAGCAACATTTCTTCCAGTGTCACTCCGCGTATGCTGGTAGCGTACGCGCCAGACAAGCAGGCAAATGACAGGAGTAACACCAGCAGGGTGCGCGGAGGGGCACTTGACTGATTGATACCTCGGTCTGTATGTCTCATGTGACTACCTGTGTGTGCTTGCGTAAAACCGGTATTCATTGTCGAGTTATATCAACTATGAGATTGCATTTCACCTGTGGAAACAAAAACTCTTTGAGTATGTGGCTTGAATACCCGCCGTTATCCGGCAGCAAATGGCGGCAGCCTGCAACGGTAGCTCAGGTTACGGTATCTGCTGGTTAATCATAGCGTTACGAAAAATTTCCAAGCGGACCGGTAATTTGTAGGTAGCGGTCTGAATGTCTGAGATGGTGCTAATCCCGCTGTTTCCGCTATCCACCTTCATGGCCGGGTAGATACACAATGCGGCGCCTTGAACTCGATTGCCTTCCTGTACCGTGCAGTCCTGAAAGTGGACATGCCCTGCCTGGAATACTTGAGGCGAGTCAAGCTCCACAAAACAATCCCTGCTGTGATGTCGGTGCGTGAAATTCAAGCAACCTTTGCCCGGATGACAGGGACCACACGAATAATGGCCGAACGCATTTATGGAACGGGCATGTGGATCGATGAGGGTGTTACCTTGAGGGTTAAGGATACTGGTTTCGATCTCCGCTCAATTAGCGTTCGAATAATAGGGGACACCCATTAGCCGGCCCCGTTTCAAGGGCGAACGATAGTCGACGCCGTTGTCACAGACAACGGTGTTGGTGTGTTTCCCCAGTGCCTGGGTGTCAACCCGGCCCGAACCCGTTTCCTCATGCTCTGGCTACAACCGTGTCGTGCCTGTCACCCATTTGGATCAAGCGGCCTGCATTATTCCGCCGCCGCCTGGCGCTTGTGCAGCCCATATAAACCTTGGTTCCGCCGTGCGTCCTGGCGAGATTCACAGAACCGTGGCTCATGCAACGCATGTCCAGTCTCCGGTGGGCTCACACAGCGGTCGACTTGGGCTTCGCAATCTCAGCCCAATCTGCCACTCCTGTCGGATTCATGGAAAAACACACCGCCGAGGCCCACCCATCAGTCCGCCCCGGAAGACCTCACCGGCTTGTCGGCGTGAGCCGGCGCGCAGACGCTGCTGGAATTCCCGACAGGCCGGAATCTCCGGGTTGCCGCCCGTCGTCGAGGTCTGCATACACCGAACATTCAAGCCCGCCCGGCGCTACATTCATGGCGTCGACAACGTCATCTGTATGCACCCTGCGTGTTGGCCGGGCGGCCCGCCTTTGCGGATATGCGGTGGGCAATCATCCACGGCAGCACACAGAGGAGCAGGCTGCATACGATCAGCGCGCCCGCCGGCAGGTCGAGCAGCAGCGACAGCAGCAGACCCAGGCCGTAGCCGGCGGCGCCCAGCAGATAGCCGAGCCAAAGGCCGTCGTGGCCACCGCGCCTGCGCGCGGCGATCGCCGGCAGGATCAAACTGGCAAATACCAGGTACACACCCACCAGCTGCACCGAAATGGTGACGGTCACCGCGAACAGTGGATAGAACACCAATGGATGGTTGCGCATGGGCAGTACGAACCAGGCGACCAGGATCGCCAAGTAGACGAGGCCGGGAAGGAGCAATGCCGTGTAGTCCGCCCACAGGATCTGCCCGACCAGCAGGTCGCGCAGGTGTTCACCCCCCTCGGGATTGCGCGCCAGCAGCAGGATGCCGAGACAGGCGGCGACCACGAAAAGCACGCCGATGAGCGCCTCCTGGATGTCCGGCCACAGCTTTTCCACGCCCCACAGCAGCAGTGCACCGCATAGTGCCGCGAAGAAGGCGGCCAGTTGTGCGGCGATGCCGTGCTCGTCCCAGCCCAGGTTGGCGGCGAGTATGACGCCGACGCCCGCCACCTGAGCGATGGCAAGGTCGATGAAGATGATGCCGCGGGCGAGTACCTGCCGGCCCAGCGGCACATGGGTGGATAGCACCAGCAGCCCCGCCACGAAGGCGGGGCCGATGATGCTGAAGTCTAGGTCAGAGAGACTCATGGAGGGCATCGAGCATTCTGTGGATGGTGTCGTCGTACAGTCCGATCAGGTCCCCGGCACCCTCGGTGCCGCCCACCGTGAACGGCAATTTGACCGCCGGGATACCGGCCTCGTGCGAGAGCCATTCGGCGGCGCGGCTGTTCTGGTAGGCCGCATAGACCACCATTTTCGCCGGCCTGGCGGCCAGCTGTTGTTTGAGTTCCGACAGATGCCCGGCAGACGGCGGCACGCCCGGTTTCGGTTCCAGTTGCCCGGCCTCCTCGATGCCGAGCCAGTCGAACAGGTAGACCCAGCTCTTGTGGTGTACCACGATACGCACGCCGCGTAGCGGTTTGGCCTCATCTGTCCAGCGCACCATCGCGGCACGCCAGCGTCGGGCGAAGTCGGCGCCGCGTGTGTCGTAATCCGCCGCGTGTGGCGGATCGATCTGCTTGAGACGTGCGGTCAGCGCCGTGGCGATGGTGGCGATGCGGCGCGGGTCCATCTGTACATGGGGGTTTCCTTCCGGGTGCACGTCGCCCATGGCGCGATCCGCTGCCTCGGGTACCTCCAGCCGGTCGACCAGCATCGCCGCCTCGAACAGGCCGGGCCGGCCGTTCTGCACGGCAGCATTGCCGGACTGCCGCTGCAGCATCGGCAGCCAGCCGATCTCCAGCTCGGCCCCGGTGCACACGGCCAGGTCGGCACGGCGCAGTCTGGCAATGAGCGAGGGACGTGCCTGGATATGGTGCGGATCCTGGTGCGCGGTGGTGGCGGTGGTGATGTCGGCGTGGTCGCCGGCCAGCTCCCCGGTCAGCGCAGCCCACTCCGGTTCACAGGCAAATATGTTCAGATCGGCGGCCTGTACCGGGGTGATGACAGCGGCCAGCAGCAGTACAGCAAAGAGTGTTTGAATCTGTTTCATGGCAGTGTCCTCTTAGAACTGGTGGGCGCCGTGGGCACCCAGGCTCATCTGGTATTGCAGGAACCACTGGTTGTCGGTGGCACTGCCTGAGTTGTCATGGTTGTACTGCAGGCGCACGCGGCTGAACTCGCTATTGGAATAGTCCACCATGAGGCTGCTGCGTGACGGGTCGTGGCCCTGGGTATCGAGCACCGTGCCGGCGAAGGCCGCGCCCGGGTTGTCCGCCTGCAACTGGTCCTGGCGCAGGCCGACGCGCCAGCCGTGGATGAACTGGTAGACGACCTGCACGTACCAGCCGTTGGCCTTGCTGTCGAGCGGCAGGGCAATGCCACCGACGGGTGTGAAGTTGCCATTGGTGTCCAGCTGCATGAATTCCACCTGCAGCTTGAAATTGCGGTCGTAGATATTGCCCTCGGGAGCCCACTTCCACACAAAGTCGGCAATAGTGAGTTTGTTGTCACCACTGAACAGATCGTAGCCAGCGGCACTGGTGGTGCTGCGTGCGTCGGAGTTCGCGTCCAGGTACGACAGGCCGGCGCGCCAGCTGCTGCTGTTGCCGACATCGTCGCCGACGTGTATGTAGGTCGACCAGGTGCCGCGGCCGTTGTGTGCGCTGCCGCCGGCGGGGAAGGCATCACCGCGCAGCCACTCGGCACCGAGCTCGGTGTAGAGATCGGTGGGTGCCACCCAGTGCAGCTGTACACCATCGTCGCCCAGCTGGTTGTTCAGGAAGGCCCGATAGGGCAGCGGGCTGTCCACGAAATCCCAGGTGTGTGCGTGCTGCTCGTTGAGGTAGCCGATGCCGGAGAAGAATCGGCCACCGCGCACCGTCAGACCGTGACCGAGGCTGGTGGTCTGTACGAAGGCATTTTCCACGCTGGCGGTGTCATCGCCGGCGATGGCGTAGGTGAACATGCCGTACCAGTCGGGATCGATATTGGCGTAGATCGCCAGTTCCGATTCCCCCAGTGAAAAGCCTCGTTCGCCTGGACCGGCCTCGTCCGCGAGCGGAAAACCGGGCAGGGCATAAGCGGTCGGGTCATGCTGGAAATCGCCGTAGGTGCCGCTGAGGATCAGGGCGATGTCCGGATTGAAGGCGTTGCTGCCGGCGGCAGCGGCCAGGGTCGGTGCGGCACACACCGCCGCAACCAGTAGGGGTCTGTATTTCATGTCATGGCTCCAGGATCTGTATACAGGCGCGTGCCGGCACACGTGGCGCAGGCCTCACCCGAAAGGGATTCAGGAATACGAACTAGATCAGACTGGAGTCGAGCGGGGGACCGCGTTGACTGAGGGCGTGAAGGAAAGGTTGTGCGAGTGTGGGGGCTGTGTAGCAGGGGGCTATCTCCAGTCGGTACGGCAAATGGACGACATGGAGTGTGAAGGTGGTGGCTGTGGCGCCGTCGCCCAGATGGCCGGTGAAGACGCAGATCACACAACCATCGTCCGGGTGCTCGAGATGCGCTGTCAGATCGTGGTTCAGATGGAACCAGCCGAGCAACAGCAGGGAGGCTGCCAGCAGCAGGTTGTAGCGGAAGCGCGTTGTCCGTGAACGGAACTTCATTGGCCAATAATACTAGGCTTGCGAACGGTGCGTGACAAGGCCGGTGGTGAAATCAGGGGTGCATCGTCAATGCATCCGAATCCGCCGCCACAATCGGGATAGGCCGCGCGCGGGCCAGGCGATCAGCTTCAGGCCGGTTGCCAGCATCGTCTCAAATTCGATTGCTGGCATAGGACGGGTGATATAATAACCCTGTACGCTGTCGCATCGCATCCTGCGTAACAGTTCGAGGGTGGAACGCGCCGTCCTCTGGCGCGATCGCGGCCAGGCGGCTGCTCCTACATGCGGTTTTAAGCAACAATTGGGGATTTTACCATCCCCGGTATGCCTGATTTCTTCCACTTTAGTGATCTACAGGTATATCGTCGCCCAAAGCATGGGTTCAGATTCGGCCGGTGGCAGGACGGGTGTTACCTGCAAGTATTGTTAGATGTACCTCAATCCCAGGCTTCGACATCGACCTGACGTGTAATGCGGCCATTCGAATAGTGGATTATCACGTGCTCGATTATCTGCCGCACCCCATCCGGAAGAGTGCAGGTAACACAGAAGGCGGCGCGCGTTGGGCCAAGAATCTCATCTGTGATTACTATTGATATGTTGCTCGCGTTGAAGCGACCGAGAAAAGCCTTGATTGCAGGTTGGCCAACCATCCGGTTAGGCGCATTTGGAGGGTTTGTGTGCCGATACTCAATCCACTCAGCGTCCGGCGCATAGAAGGTTACCCAGGTTTCGACATCCTGCGATTGGAATGCCATCTTGAAAGAATCAAAGTCAAAACTATGGTCAGATTCGGACAGTGGTCAGAGCCCCCTGCAATCCAACTACCATCCTGCGAATGAATGCTCTTTTCGAAAAAGTTGTTCGTTATCCGTTACACCCGCCTTTCATCTGCATATCATTGCGTTACCATTACATGGTTTTCTGAAATTATCCTGTTTCCAGGTAGACGCATGTCGGTCATTCCCTTTCTGGCATCGTAACCTGACTGCCTGGCCTGAACCTGTAGTCATGCTACCAGACAATTGAGAATCCGTTGTGCCCTGTACTTCTGCAGGCTAGGCGTTGTTGGTGAGGTGCCGCGGATTAAAAAGACCAGGATTTTCGTGATGGTTCTTATGGTAGTAGGCGCCAAAAGCAACCGTATTCAGGATGCGTATCAAACCGCGATTATCACAATTGATGGGTACATATTTACCGTTGCTGTCAGGCCTATGCGTAAAATAGTTGAAGTGCGCATACATCAACATACTGGCCAGTTGAGACGGTATATAAAATAACATGAAATAAGATGGCCCAAGGATGAGGAACCAAAGAGAGACCCTTAGTATCCCGACCGCCAGAATCGAAAGCCCGGTATTCTGCCATGTCTTTTCCGAACCATTCGTCTGCCCCCATTTTGTGAAATAGGCTTTATTGACGAACTTTGCTATGTTGAATTTCATATTCAGCGCATAGCGAAGATAACCCTGACCTTCGGGTGGGTGCGGGTCGTTTTCCAGGTCGTCCGGATACCGATGATGATAGAGGATATGTGAAACCCCCCATTCCGCGACACCGACTAATTGCTGAAATGCGCAGATCTCACCGACGATTGTGTTTAACCATTTCGGTTTAATGCTTCTATGCGTCGCGTTATGCATCAATGCAGCCATCACGACACCAATGTAGATTCCGGCTGCTACCAATATGGTACTTGTAGCCAGGGAAACATAAGTAGTGCCAGTCCAGATATATGCCCCAACATACAGAACAGCTGCGAGCAATGATATTCCGAGATGCGGTATGAGGAAGAGTAAGGCAATTCCCCATAAGTACCAGAACATCGAGATCTGAAATCCGTTAAATGCTTGTAAAGCAATGAATGGAAGCAAGGCAATTACATATATTCCCAACAAAGCCATATTCGTGGAAAATAGATAGTATGGGTCGTTCAGAAACTGTGTGACAGGCCGCGAGAATGCACGGTGAAATTGCAGCAGACTGCGTCCGTTATCAGTCCTGTATGACTTGGTTTCTGTTCCTTCGTTCATGGCTGTTTACATAGGTGGTTGGATTCGTGGCAAGATTATTCGATACAGCTATGCTCATCAAGATGTCTACCACAAAATGAGATGTCGTAAAAGTCCCCTCTCCCTGCGGGCGCACCCTGAAGGGCATAAAAGGGTTAGGGTGAGGGGATAAAACAGAATTACCGCCTGATTAGATATCCCCTCATCCCAGCCTTCTCCCGCAGGGAGAAGTGGCTACACACTCATGAGGGTAGGGGGTAATCGGCAGGATGGCCGATCATTCGGGCTTTCAGCCATAATCCGAAGCCGCCGGCTTTAGCCGGTGGAGTATTCACGGACTGCTGATATTTGCTCTGTCTAACCTGCAGTGGGACGCTAACCCGCCATGTCCAGGGGGGCTGTCGATTTCCGAGATGCCGCATCAACAAACCTTCGGTTTATGACAATGAACGGCTGATACTGGGAACCAGCACGCAGGGGTTGATGGTGCCCGGTGACTGGAATGTCGAGTCAGATATCTTGCGGAATCCGGTTTTGCGCGCGAGTGGAGCACATGGCTGCCACGGCGGCACGAATTGAGATACCGCAGGAGACCGTCGCGAATCACATTACGACTCTGTTGCGGTGGAAAAGCAAAAGGCCCACATCAGGATGTAGGCCTTTATGCTGTATGGAACGCCTGCTGTCCCGTGGCTGTCCGCCAGGTCGACTGGTGCCCCCGAAATTGCTACACAGGCCGATTTCCGGACCTGCATACCCGATCAATTCTGTTCGGCCCTATTCAGGCAACCTTGGTGGAGGAGCAGCGGTTTCCGTGCCGCTCGACGGATTTACAACGATGGTCCTCTGCTGGCCATAGCCACCATAACCGGGATAGCCACCATAACCAGGGTAGCCACCATAACCGGGATAGCCACCATAACCGGGATAGCCACCATAACCGGGATAGCCACCATAACCATAGGGCCCACCTCCGTAGCCGTAGGGTCCACCCCAGTAATCACGGTCATACCTGCGGTGATTATTGTCATTGTCAAACCACTTGCCCGGTTTCATCATGTCGCCCATATCGAAGGCCTGTGCGGCATTCGTCAACGCGAGAATTGCCATGCCAAGGGCTGATCCTGTCGCTACTGATATGATGTTTTTCCGATTCATTACGCATTCCTCATGTTTATCATCGTGTAACTCAAACCTGGGTTCAAGCAGTTTAAACCAATAATCAGGCAGGCCAGGTGACTGTGTGTCTCTACAAACGAGCTGCCCATCCACATTTTCCGGCTATTTGAAACCAGACAGCCATAGTGCATGATTTACAACTATATTACATGATAATCTAAAGTTACGCTGTTTTGGTGGCTGGGGTCAGGCAAAAGCCTTGCGGATTGATATTTGCATATGCGCCTGAGAGCAGTGGAATCGAAGCCGCTGACCGGGTATTTTTCGAAGGGCCATAACTCAGCTTGCACCCCTGGTTTGTCGTATCAAAAAAACCGGTTCTGGGGTAAGTTATGAATAAGCCGCATATTATTTTGACCCTGAGTCTGCCTTTAATCTGTCAGGCGGATACCGGTCAATCCACGCTATTGGTACAAACCGGGCAATTGCGTGAGAGTGACCTTATCGTGCGTACCATCACTGATCTAGAAAGCAGCAGGATCTGTCTGGCATTTTATATTCGAACCACCGGCACAAGCCCCGTGATGAACTGCTACGATGCCGTTTCCGGATATGCTACCAATATCAATCAAGTTGGGAACTTCAAGGATGATCAACTGATTGTCCGCAAGATAAAGGATACCCTGAACGACGTATCCTGCCTTGTAGCTTACGTTGGTATGCCTGGAACCTCTCCATCCATCGACTGTTACAAAAGCAGAAAGTCCGCCGCTGATGACCTGGTGCGAGACGGACATCTGCAGGAGGGTGATCTCGATGTTTACCGGGTCGTGGACAAGGATAGTACAAAGACCTGTCTGGTTGCCTATGTCTCTACAAGTGGTACCGCTCCTTCACTGAAGTGCTATAACAGCCAATCGGGAGGTGATGGTGGACTGGTTCAAAGCAGCTCTATACGGAAGGGCGACCTTATTGTGCGCAAGATCGTCGATCACGACAACCGGCAAGAATGTCTGGTCTCCTATGTCAGTACAGTGGGCACCTCTCCGAGTATCAACTGTTTCGATGCGGTTTCCAATCCACGGCACAGTGCAGACCCAGCAGCATCCATTCCAGTCACGCCGAGGCGTTGAATTCTACAGCCTGAACTGAGTGCCGATTAGTTAAGCCCAAATCACTGTAAGTAGCCGCGGAATCCACAGAAATGATCAATAAATATTCAGTACTTTTCCGTGTGCTTCCATGGCGATATAGATGTGATTGGCGATGGCAGGCGAAAAAATAAGTGCCATTCCAGCCTGAACTAACCTTGCACTGAATCGGTTTGATATAAACTGCCACCACCACTCTGTTACACCCCTTCAGAGGTGACTGGAACGCAAATCGAAATACCATCGTACAGTATGAAATATATAGGAACCGTCTAGCTGTCCGCTCCAGAATGTTACCCGCCATTTGGTTCCTGCTGACAATCGGAACAGCGAAGTGCTCGTAATCGTGCGGCAGGCTGCCATTCCTTGAATGTTAGTCAACTTCCGGGATGCCGCAGAGCACACTACTATTTTTTTGATTAACCGCGAAGCTAAGGACGCGAAGCGAAAACCACTATATCCGGCAAAGGTCGGCGACTTCGATCACGGGTTCGACGTTTTCCAGGTAACTGACGCAATCCGACGGTGAAACAAAGAAACCTTTACGTCCTTCACGTCCTTAACGGTTGATGGACTAAGGGACAGACTGTTGCTTTTGACAGAAAATCTGTAAATTTCGAAATCGATGTGTAGCATTTCGGGGACGGTATACCTGTTTGTCTGACAACCGCTACCGCAGCAAGCTGCTGAATTAGCTCATTCATATAGAGACTGTTTCCATAGCCATAAACAGCAACAAATGAAGTTTGGGAACTGACCAGTATGAAGCGGGCAGAGGTGCCATGATATCATCATCACGTCACGCAGCGTTGCAACACAAGGCAAATACCACCGTCGCCTCCATTAATTCCCCAGGGAACGTCTGATCAATCCCTTCCGGTTTCGAATATACCTGCCACAATGAAGACGGTCACAAACCGAAGGAGACCCGCCATGCCCGGAAAAAAGAACATCGTGTTTGTATTTCTCTACCTCGTCCTCACCGCCGCTCTCGGTTCCTACATGGTCAAAACCGTTTTTCCGGATATCGACACTGCCGGCACTGCCAGACAGAAACAGATGGGCGCCCTGCATTTGTTGGCCAGCAGTGGTTTCGAACAGGATCTCGAACCCATGACGGCCTACCAGATCGCACGTACAAACAGCGGCGCGCTTGCTGGCGCTGAACACCGCCCTTAAAGGAAAAGAACCGCTGGATGCCATCAAGGGCGGCCCGCACGCGCATAGAATCTGGAGGCGCTGCTCAATATTGCCGCCGGAATCGTGCCTGGAATGCTAGGAAAAATAAACACCCTTTTTGCCCAGGTCCGGCAGCCGGTTATCGTCAGCGGCCCGCCAGTTCACCATCCGATCACCCTGAATGCGCCCTGAATTCCGCGCATATCGCCCGGGAATCTGCCCGTTTTTATCCAGTTACGTCTCCTTCCCGACCTCCCGCCAGGCCGGGACCTGCCGCGGCTCCCGGTACAGCGTCTGGAATCGAACGGTCAAGTTTTTATATCGGGTGAACAGGCTCATCGGCGGTGCCCGACACTCGGCAACGGGGCAGTTTCGTTCGTTGATTCTTTGCCCTTCAGGTGATCTCGAGAACCCTCTTGATCACCGCCGCATCCTCCATGCAGGCAAGAGCCTGCCCCGCGAGCGAAGCGAGTGCCCTGGGCATGATCCACACCCACCCAGCACAGCCCGGACAGGTCTTAATGTCGATGTTGAAGACACGTCTCAAGCGCTGCGCCCAGGTCATGGATGCCCGGCGTTGCGAAGGCGTTTGCGCTTCACCGGATACCCTGGCCCTTTTGCCCTATTTTACAGGCCTCACCCGCGAACGGTGTTTGCTGTTCGCGGCAAATACACCATGCAGCGCGTCAGGTTGACTCCGGGATTGGACACAGGGGCGGCCAGTTTGGCTATGAAATCCACAGGTGCGGAAATAGGGGAAACCGTGGTCTGACCCCTAGTTCCATGGTGAACGGATTGTAGACAGGGCGATTGTGGTGACACCAGGCAGTGCCACTATCCATGCAGCGCTAGTATTCATGCCAGCGACGTATCCATTCGAAACCGGTGTTTACGGATCGAGGCCTGCAGGGTCCGGTTATCGACAGATTCCATGGGATAAATCGGCCCGTCCGTAATTTCGGGCGGCTCCGGAGCAGCAGTATGATTGCGCGGCTAGTGATGCCGCTTGTTGTCCCGGTCAGCCAGGTATTCCTGCAGATACCGGATTATCTGGCTCGTGTGTATTTTCCTGCCTTCTGTGGTCAGGTGGTAGAGTGAATTGAGCAGTCGATTCGGGTACATTGAATCCTGAGGGCGCCCGATCACCGGCACGCCGAGTTTTTTCCAGAAATCCGACACGCTTTGAAAAAACGCCCGGTTGCCCGCATCGGTTACCGTATCGACGCGAACAAACACGGGATAGGCCCCGATCACTTCGATACCTTCTTTTCTGGCCCAGGCGACGAATTTGCGCAGATAGCCCAGATGAACACTGTCGTCGGCATAGCGTAACGCAGGCAGCTCGTGATCCTCTGCCTTTCCAGGCTCGTGAAGAATTTTCTGGTCGATGTCACCGCGCCAGCGATCGTCGTTCGACTGATAGATGAACAGGCGGTTTTCGGAAGGCAGCGGATACAGGAGGCCGGAGATCAGACTGGTGTAGTGGATGTTGAATATCAGGCGCAGCTTCTCGACGGAAGACAGGGTCTGGAAAAACCCGGGATCCTGGCGAAGGATCATCAGCATGGTGTCCTTGGGAAATTCCTCGTCGGAGATTTCGTCGCTGTACAGGAGATATTCGAGAGGCAGGACGACGATATCGCCCTTCCTCAGATCCTGTTTGACCCGTGTGAAATAATAGCGCAGGCCGGTGTGAACGTTGACCGCCATGTTGATGGTGGTGATGCCGATCGTGTCTTCGATCCTGCGCGCGTTCAGGCCGTACAGTGAATTGGACCCGGAAACAATGACGATCTTTTGTTTGTCCGCGAACCGATCGAGAACCCTCTGCTTGTCGACGAACCGCTGGTATCGTTTGAAGATATGCTCTTCCACCGGCGTGCCAAGCTCATAATAGAACACTGCGATCCAGCAGGAAAAGAACACCGCGGGTACTGCGGCGACCAGACCGATATAGCGCAGGTATTTCATCTCAGAAGTTAAAGTACAGGAACTCGGACATGGACCGGGTCGTCGCCAGCAGGTAATTGACGGCAATAACGACGATCACTCCCCCCGTGATAAGGGCATATCCTGCAGTCGGCCTCCAGACCAGCCCACGCAGCACCGGTTCGCCGATTTCACCACGGTTGATCTCGAAAGCCGGCCGGTAGTCACGCATGAATTGCTGCGTATTCGGCAATGCCAGCACCACCAGCAACAGGACGGCGATCCAGACACAGGCCCAGAACGAACTCAGTGTCAGATACTGGAACAAGCCGGTGAACTCCACGCCATGACCGCCCAGCCAGGTAATCAGGCCGCCCAGCGGTTCGATGGTTCCATGGAAGGCGGCGATTCCGTGCATGCCTAGCATGCCGGCGAAAATGGCTTTCGTGCCTTCCAGCGTCTCCGCCCTGAACGGTACCCAGGTGACGACGACCGCAAGAAACGTCAGCGACCAGTAATAGGCTCTGACCGGAACGGATTCGATTTCCCCGAAGAATTTGCGCCAGACATGATTGATGATCAGGAATACGCCGTGCAGACCGCCCCAGATAACGAAATTCCAGCCTGCGCCGTGCCAGAGCCCGCCGAGCAGCATGGTGATCATGATGTTGGCATAGCGTCTGGTTTCCCCATGCCGGTTGCCTCCCAGCGGAATGTACACATAATCACGCAGAAACCGCGACAGCGTCATGTGCCACCGCCGCCAGAAATCGATGATGCTGGTCGCCTTGTAGGGAGAGTTGAAGTTAAGTGGCAGGCGTATACCGAACATGCGGGCGATTCCAATCGCCATATCAGAGTAACCCGAGAAATCGAAATAGAGCTGCAGCGTATAGGACAGCGCCGCAACCCAGGCCTCGGTGAAACTCAGAATGTGGCCGCTGTCGGCCGCATCGAAGAAAAACGTCGACCATGTGGCGATTCCATCCGCCAGTACCACTTTCTTGAACAGGCCGATGACGAATATGGTGAGTCCCACAGCGAGCTTGTCCGCCCGGAAACGGTACAGAGCATCGCGCGCGAATTGCGGCATCATTTCGCCGTGGTGAACGATGGGACCGGCGATGAGTTGTGGAAAAAATGTCACGAACAGGCAATAGTGAAGAAAATTGTATTCCTTCGTGAGACCTCTGTAGGAATCGACGAGATAGGCGATCTGCTGGAACGTGAAAAAAGAAATCGCCAGCGGCAGGATGATTTTTCCAAGATGAAAATCGGTACCGGCTACGTGATTGACATTGTCGATGAAGAAGTTTGCATATTTGTAGTAACCCAGCAGCGCAAGGTTCGCCGCGACACCCGCGGCGAGCAGCCAGTTTCTCGATCGCAGCTCACCCACGGCGGCCAGCGAAATGCCGAATGCATAATTGACGAGAATGGAACCGATGATCAGGCTGGTATATGCGGGATTCCACCAGCCGTAGTACAGAAGAGAAGCACCGACCAGCCAGGTTATTGCTATCCGGTGGTGTCCCGCATTGCCGATCAGGTAAAAGCCGGCGACGGTCACCGGCAGAAACACGAACAGAAATATGTAAGAGTTGAAGAGCATTTGTTATCTGTTATCGTCTGCCGGAACGCAGCAACCCTCCGCATGCAGGGGCCGCCCCCGTGGACTTGCGTTCGGTATTCATCGAAGCCGTGACGCTTTCATCCCTTGATATCCGGTCATGTGCCTTTGTTCATCGGATGCAGCGAATTTCATTATAAGAGTACCGGGCGAGCGGAATCCAGCCCTCCTGCTGGTTTCTCCACAACCAGGTGAACAACACCAATTGTGGACAGAGAAAGCCCCACTGAAGAGGGGCTTGCCGATTGTGATGACCGAATCCAGTTCGATCAGCGACGGCCCTTTCATCTTTGTCCCGGCGGGCAATGGCGCAGTATTATCCGGTCTACGTTGACCTGATGGCTGTGCAGGGCAGCCCGGTGCCATTAATATCAGGGGCAACTCGTATCGACTCAATGACAAACTAAAGGTGCGGGCTGCCAACGGGGATTTATTTGAACAGTTAGGCTCTGGTAATCATCATGGAAGGTATGATGGTAAAAATACGATATAGTTGGCATGTTCGATCTGAACTGCGAACGGTATCTTCCAGTACATTGCTGACCTACATGTAATATTTCTGAATGTCTTGGATGAGGCAGACAGAAATGGACCCCGAAAGTTGGACAGTGCCTTAAGTGAAATCTTCCATGGGTTTCAGGCTGCCAAATCGCGGCTAGCCTGCTCGTGATACACCGTATCCGGGGTGCGTCGGTCCAGTGCGCTGTGACGGCGTCTGGTGTTGTAAAACTCGAAGTACCGCGCGAGTCCGGTTCGGAGCTCGGTTGGCGTTTCGTATGCACGCAAGTACACATCCTCGTACTTGACGCTGCGCCATAGACGCTCAACGAACACATTGTCCACCCAGCGGCCCTTGCCGTCCATGCTGATGTCGATCCCGTGGCGCTTGAGAACGCCGGTGAACGTCTCGGAGGTGAACTGCGACCCCTGGTCGGTGTTGAAGATTTCCGGCGTTCCAAAACGCTGTAGGGCCTCTTCCAGGGCTGCGATGCAGAAGTCCGTATCCAGTGTGTTCGATACCCGCCAGGACAGCACCCGGCGTGAATACCAGTCCATGATAGCTACCAGGTACATGAACCCCTTGGCCATCGGGAGGTAGCAGATATCTGTCGCCCAAACCTGGTTCGCGCGCTCGATACTCAGCTCCCTGAGCAGGTAGGGGTAGATCTTGTGCCCATTACCGGGCTGGCTCGTTCGCTGCCGCGGATACAGCGCTCGCAGGCCCATCAGCTGCATTAGACGTCGGACCCGCTTGCGGTTGACCGTGTGACCGCGGTCCTGCAACTCGTTGCGCACCCGACGGCTGCCGTAGAACGGCAGCTGCAAGTGGATCTCATCGATCAGCCGCATCAGCGCCAAGTCCTCCCCGCTGACCGGCTCGGGATGGTAGTACGCCGTCGAGCGTGCGACACCCAACAGGTCGCATCGCCAGGTCTTGGGCAACTCATGTGCCGTGTGGATCTGTGCTCGGCGCTCGCTCATTGGCCGCGCCCCAGCACTTTGGATAAAAAATCGTTCTCCATCGCCAGCTGGCCTATCTTCGCATGGAGCTTCTCTACCTCCTTTTCGTTGTGCTGGGCCTCGACCGCATTTCCTCCGAATACATCCTCCGCACATTCGACCAAGCGCTTCTTCCAGTCCTGGATCTGATTGGGGTGAACGTCGAACTGCTCGGCCAACTCTGCCAGCGTACGCTCGTTCTTCAGAGCTGCCAGTGCCACCTTCGCCTTGAAGGCGGATGAATGATTACGTCTCTTTCTTCGGGTCATCTTCTGCTCCTTCTCTTTCGAGAATGTTAACTCAGAAGATTCCACTTATCAGGCTCCGATCCCTGTCCAACCACCGGGGTCCACCTCTACTGTCAGATCAAATCTGAACCACTACACATTATTCCAGCAGTAAAGGTAACCAAGGCAAAAATCTTGCTTTCGCTTTCGGTATTGATTCAGGATCACGCGGATCAGTTCTGGCTTTATACTCATCTAAATTGCTATATCCATCCCCATCTGCATCGTCAGATGCATCTGACGGATTGAATGGATTGAATCCTTTCATCAACTCATAAGAATCTGGCATTCCATCATTATCATCATCGGGGTCACACGCATCCCCTGCACCGTCCCCGTCATAATTATTCTGGCCTGGATTCGGAATCAATTTGCAATTGTCGATTGCGTCTCGTATTCCATCTTGATCAGTGTCCATCGTGTAGTCGTCTAGATATACTTTTGTATTTACCATGACATCTGTTACTTGGCTTAAAATTGGATCTAGCTTTGCTGCTTCTCCCCATTGCTTTATCGCATCGCTTCTAAAGTATGTGTCTAATGCGTTTACTTCAGATTGAACAAATTCATCTATTAGCCAGGTTTCTCCATAATTGTTTCCCTCCACTAATCCAACCAAGTAACTTAACAACGGGATCCCACCTTTGCCATTTATATTAACAGGAGATGCCTTGCATGGTGTTGTAGTGAGTGAACAACGAGATGCGAGACCATAAAGCCCATCCGACTCATCAATAACATAATTAAATGCAAATTTCACCAATGCCGAAAAATATGCATTTTCCCATTTCAAATTATCCTCTATTGCAAATGAGGTGGGATTGCTCCCTAATGGGTCTAGAATATTAATTATTTCATTTGCAACTCCTTGGCGATGACGTTCAAACTCATCTATCAGCTGCTGGGTATCATAACCACTATTAACTATAAGTCCTCCAGCAAAAAAAGCTTCTCGGATACCTGCGCTAAGACATGCATATGAAACATATCCGTTGTATCCAAACGGTTCGCTATAACAAAAGTCTGGCCATTCTTGATGGCAATTGAATCCCAGATCGCATCTACGTGGGCTACCACCAATCTTAAAGTTCATATGCCCAACCTTAAATCGTGTCAAACCGTCTGTATTCGGTTCAAAATACACGTCAGCCACCCAGTTATCATATATTGCGCATGTATAAATACCACCACACACAATGACGTCAAAAATAGTCTGTGTTGAAACAAATCGTAGTGAGATTGAAAAGTCTCCCATACCATTCGCAGATGCAACTTTTATAACATTTGGCACATTATTTAGAATGTCGCCTGCTTGAACGCCTGATAACACTTGCTGAGTAAATTGCGTAGGCACTTGATACCAACTGTAATTGTTACCAACATTGGCTAGTGGGTTTAATGGGCTATCAATATTATTGAGAAAAAATCCTTTTCGATTGAAATAACTAGTTTCGCCATCAGACTGACTTTGTTTAATATAAGCGATAAGATTATTCCCCTTGTCTACAATGTCATAGCTGGGCCATCCGAATTGAGCAGTATCATGATTAATAAATGTATTCAACACAGCTGCTCGATAATCCGATATTTCTCTGCCTACCTGAGCAATCCGACTTAGCGCATCATAATCAAGCCCTGTCCTCAGCACTTGATCCGGAGAATCTAAAAGGAAATCTCTATACCATGAGGAAGCCATATACCACTGCTCAGGTGACACCATAATGTCTGTGTTCCTGAAAATTCCTGTTCGATTTATAAAGATTGTATAAAGAACATCAGTCATCCGTCCTTCATTTGTTGCTAAAAAGTTTTCCAGTTCCGATCCTGTCCAATTAGTGTTGTAAGCCAGCTGATCACCTTTAATAGTGTTCAGGGCATATTGCCTCATCAAGAGCGCACAAGTGACGAAGTCAGAATCTGGCAAATCTAGTTTGGTATTGGCTTGCCAATCAATACATGGCACCAAGAAAAAGTCACGAACAAGATTCGTAATACGTTCGACTTCTGCAAGCAATAAAGCCTGAGTATTTATGCCAATTTGCGTATTTGTAACAACTGCATTTAATGTAGTGTTCAACTGACCTTGTACCATCTGAAAGCCATGATCTACTGCTGTCAATATGTCATTCAGCTTTTGATCTACAATATCAAATCGTTCATTCATCTCGACGCGTAGATCGGCGATTTGCTTTTGTAGTTCAGCGATCTGCTGCATGATTATCTGCTCTGATGATGGCTGATCAGCAAACAACCCAACGATAGACAATGCAGCGTCAACCATATTCATGGTTAATACACCAGTACCAAGATCGCCAAGTTTATCTAGTTTGCTGAACCCCTGGATTGCATCATATATTTTTATTGAGGCATTGGTTACTACGGCAAACTCATTAGCAATCTTAGGATCTATTTGACTTAATAAGGTTATGCCTAATTGAAAATACGCTTGCCTATCTGCTTCTATTGCCTGCTCAAGTTGTCTCTGTCTAGCTTCAATAGCCGCCTGAGCGTCGTTCGCGATCAACTGTGCCAACATAGCCTGATTCTTGCCGATCTCTCCACCAAGCAGTGTCGATGTGTTGGCTATTTGATTAGAAATATCACCCAAAAAACCAATTACCTCACCATGCTGGTTTGTCATCAAGGTATTGAGATCAGATAATTGCCCACCAAGTTCGTCTATGATTTCTTCTTTGAAGACTGATAGATCACCTGAAAACGATTCCATTCTTGCTTTGATATCGAAAAGCGTACTATGAATAGCCTTGCTTTCTATGTAGGAAGCCAAACTTGAATTCTTGACCTTTAGTTCTTCGTCAGTATCCCGAAGATCAACCCCAATTGACGCTGCTACTGCCGAGTTAAGCTCATCTTTATTTCTCAGATCAAGTGTATTTTCATATTCATTCAAAATGAAATCAGCAGTTTTTTCGACACTTAAAACGCTATCAGTTTTTCTATCAGCAATTTTCGAAGCTGCATAACCACTAATTTGGCTGGCAGCATGGTTTTCTGTGTAGTCCTCTAGAATTTGTATACCTGTTCCACCTATAGCACCTCCTACTATGGGAAGTACAAGATCACCTAGTTTAGAATAGGATTTCTTAAGAATATCCCACATATATTTCCTTTCATCACCCGGCAGCCTATTATTTTTTACAATAAACTCCCGCTCATCATAGTAGCTTCTATATTCAGCTACTTTGTTTTCAATTGTGCTGGGTAAATAACCCTTTTTCATCAATTGAACTCTGAGCATAAGCTCACCCTGAGCTCGATAATTACCATTTAATTTGTTTATTAAAACGGAGCGTCGAAATGAATTTGAAGTGTCAGTAGCAGAATTGGTGTACGTATATAAATTCGCGTAGGTTATATGCAGTGGCATTAATGCTAATATAGAAATTAGCATTAGTACCATAACTTCATTTTTTATCAGGTGGAGTGTTTTAGTATTGTTAATCATTAGAACACATCCTTATATGTTGTAATTGCTACTAGAAATTTTAAATAATATGAGCCTGTAATTACAAGTGTGTGTCGGTAGTTTTTGCATGTTAATCTTCAAGATTACTCATGGAGGGTCTGCTAGATATTATCTTGTTATTATTGGATATGAATTCATAGAAGTTTTGAAAGGCATGCTTTGGATAGACGTAGTATCTTCAATTATTGAAGATATTGACGCAGTATTATCTACATGTATGTGGTGAATTTGCACCAAATAGTTGTGCATGGTACTTACCCCCTACTAATTCTTAATTATTAATTCAACCAGAACGTTATTTAATTCTTGGCTGTTACATAGAAAGCAAACTAATGCCAGTTAGTGTCCTCCTGGTTTCGATATTAGGTAATTGAACTTGAACTCTTTCGACTGAATAAGCCAAAAAAGGTATGGGGTTCGTTGATACTGTGAAAGAACTTTTTCTGACCTGAATCTGGATATTTCGATAATATCTGAAACAGGTGACAAATCGCCCGACGTGATCGAGAGTCCAGCACCAAATAGTTGTGCATGGGATATCTCCCCCCTAGATTCATTTCTTGTTTATACAGCCAGATCGTTATCTGTAATATTAGCTTATCGGGAATATAACAACCGTAACTATTTATTACCTAATTAGAAGTTTCTCATATGCATGAAAATTGAAACCCTAGTGTGCAAGACTGGATAAAGAATTTACAGGGTTGAATAAACCCTGTATTTAATATGAAATAGCTACATCAATTCTGCATACAACTAAGTTACATGTTCAAATTTATACGGTCCTCTCGGTCGTGAAACAACTATGTCCGGAAACATTTAGGGTTGTAAGATGCCTGCCCCCAGCCGCAGTCCTGTCAGCCAGCCCCTACACTCAGCGGGCAGGCGTCTGACAAGCCTTGAGGGAGGAAACCGCGGGAGACAACCTTCGGGCTATGGGGATTTGAGTGGTGAGTCTTGCGCCAGCTGAGGCCCGGGTAACCAGATGGTGAAGTGCCGCTATTTTCTGCCCTGTTGTTTGCATCCTTCTGGTCCTGCT